>JAEIGA010008189.1_pt1 | contig 15840 bp, 11 predicted proteins | sample 9270691 | NCBI WGS metagenome assembly JAEIGA01 (sample SAMN17057246, study PRJNA624740) | gut metagenome | biome: biome; isolation source: fecal sample | host: Bos grunniens | place: China: Xizang | collected 2019
CAATCTGTACGAACGAAGGTCTCTACGAATACCTCAAGGTTGAGGGCATCAAGGAAGTTGATGAAATCACTTGGGAAAAGGTTGGTTTGAGAATTCGCAAGTGCTACGATGAAACAATCGAACGCTTTAACAAACACTAAGGTTGGTTCTAAACATTAAAAAAATACTATCCACAACTATGAAAACAGTTTGCTTATATTTTGAAATTCACCAAAATATCCACCTAAAGCGCTACCGCTTCTTTGATATCGGTACAGACCACTATTATTACGATGACTATGAAAATGAGCGTTCAATCACTGAAACAGCCGAACGTTCTTACGAACCCGCTCTTAAGGCGCTTCTTGAAATGGCCGACATGTACGGCGATTACTTCAAATGCGCTTTCTCGCTCTCAGGTTGCGCTATTGAAATGCTTGAAACATATGCACCTCAGGTAATCGAACTGCTTCAAGAACTCAACAATAAGGGTTGCGTAGAATTCCTCGCAGAACCCTATTCTCACGGTTTCTCATCTATCAAGGATGCAGAATGCTTTAAGGAAGAAGTAGACCGCGTATGCAAGAAGATCAAGGCGCTCTTCGGTCAGACGCCCAAGGTATTCCGCAACTCTGCCCTCATCTATTCAGACGAAATCGGTGAACTCGTTGCCGAAATGGGTTTCAAGGGCATGCTCGCAGAAGGTGCTAAGCAGGTACTCGGTTGGAAGAGTCCCCACTTCGTTTACGCTTGCAACCGCAACCCGAACCTCAAGCTCCTCCTCCGCGACCACAGCCTCTCAGAAGATATCTCTTACCGCTTCAACGATTCTTCATGGAGCGAATATCCCCTCTTTGCAGACAACTATGCACAGTGGATTGCCAACCTTCCCGAAGAAAGCCAGGTTATCAACCTCTTCATGGAACTCTGCGCACTCGGTATCTTCCAGCCCCTCTCTTCAAACATCCTCGAGTTTATGAAGGCACTTCCCGCTCAGCTTAAGGAACGCGGTATTACCTTCTCTACTCCTTCAGAAATCTGCTCTAAGATTAAGTCTGTAGGTACAATCGATGTACCCTACCCCACATCTTGGGTAGACGAAGAACGCGACCTCTCTCCCTGGTTGGGTAATGTGATGCAGCAGGAAGCATTCAACAAGCTCTACAGCGTAGCTGAACGCGTACGCATCTGCAACGACCGTCGCCTCAAGCAAGACTGGGACTACCTCCAGGCATCTAACAACTTCCGCTTCATCTCAACAAAGCCCAACTCTTACGGTGCTTACCGCGGTATCTACGACTCTCCCTATGACGCTTTCACAAACTACATGAACATCATCGGTGACTTCGTAACTCGCGTCAACAACATCTATGGCGGTATGGAAAACGAAGAACTCAATTCACTCCTTACTACCATCAAGAATCAGGATGAAGAACTCGCCGTTAAGGAAAAGGAAATCAAGAAGTTGAAGCAAGTAGTTGCAAAGCTCGGTGGCACAGAAGCTCTTGAAGAACCTAAGGCAGAAGCACCTGCTGCTCCCGCAAAGAAGGCAGCTCCTAAGAAGTGTGCAACTAAGAAGACTGCCGAAAAGAAGGAGGATGCTCCTGCAAAGAAAGCAGCACCTAAGAAGGCTACAGCAAAGAAGTAATCTTCAAATACTAAATCAAGCAAAAGGTAGGGACATCCCTGCCTTTTGTTGTATATTACAACCACCTCTACCATTAAAATTGATAGCGACAAATCATCATAAAAGAAAGAGACACTTGTAGAAGGACAAATATTATTTACCACAAAACTTATTATATGTGAAATATTATTTTTAACTTTGCAGAAACAATGTATGTTACTTTTTATAGGGTAGAAATATACTAATAATACACATATGAAGAAATTATTTTTCCTCCTCGCCACAGCACTTGTTGCATTTTCATCTTGTAACACTCAGGAGAAAGTTGTTTACTTTCAAGACATTCAAAATGCAGAGGTTGTGCAAGCTCAAGCTGTTGAAAACCTTAAGTTCCAACCTGGCGACCGTTTAACGATTGTTGTTACCAGTAGTTTAACTCCAGAGGATGCAGTTGGTTTCAACCTTCCTATCGTTACGATGCAAGCTGGTTCCATCAATGGTATGAATTATTCTAACCAAATGTCTTTCTACACCGTAGAACCTAATGGTACTATTGATGTTGCTGGTTTGGGAACTATGACTATTGCAGGCAAGACAAGAGCTGAAGTAACTGAAGAACTTCAAAATAAATTGAGAAATGGTTTGTTGAACGATGCTATTGTTTCTGTTAATCCTGTCAACCAATACATCAACATTCTCGGTGAAGTAAAGACTCCCAATAGATATTTGCTCAATAAGGATAACATCACCATCCTTGAAGCCATCACAATGGCTGGAGACCTTACAATTCAAGGTGACCGTAGCAGAATTCTTGTAATGCGCAATGAAGATGGTCAGGTAAAGAACTATTATGTAGACCTTCGTTCAAAAGATATTCTTTCTTCACCTGCTTATTACTTGAAGCAGAACGACGTGGTTTACGTACAGCCCAACGAAGTTAAAAGCAACAACTACGTAAACAATGGTAACAGCATCCGCCAGATTTCAACATGGCTCTCATTGTTGTCATTCATCACAACAACTATCATCTTGATTAAGAACTGGTAATCAACCCCACATTTAATAAAATAAGGCGCAAGACTTGACTCTTGTGCCTTTCTTTTTTGTCCACCAATACCCTCCTACAACCCATTAGAGCCTCCAATACAGAGTCTTTAAACGTGTGGCCACTAAATGCTCAAAGAGATTCTCAAAACAATCTCCCAGATATTTTGAACTAATCGGGAGATAATTCAAAATATCTGGGAGATCGTTTTTAGCAAAAGGGATAGTTATTCAAGAGATTCAAAAATAGGATTCGGGAATATGTCTGTTGATAAAGACAACTCTCACTTCAGTTCTCAGATTCCTATTTCAGTGCCCCACATCCTCATTGAAAAACGAGGTTAAATCTCATTCTTATCGCCAACAGGGAAAATCACTTTGGGCACAAACGTTGCCGCTTCGTCAGGCGTCATACCTGCGTACGCCATAATGATGATTTCATCACCCACCTGAAACAAACGAGCAGCAGCGCCGTTCAAACAGATGCAACCCGACTTGCGTGGTCCCTTAATCACATACGTTTCGATGCGCGCACCGTTCATGTTATTCACCACATGGACATGCTCATTGGCAATCAAACCAGCGGCGTCCATTAAGTCTTCATCGATGGTGATACTTCCCATATAATGAAGATTTGCCTCGGTCACTTTTGCACAATGAATCTTTGATTTCAAAATACTTAAAACCATAGTATTTATTTGTATCTAATATTATCAATTAAACGAACGGGGCGAGCACCGCAGAAGACGGTAATACACCCAACAACCTCCTCAGCTTCATCCCACGAAGCAACTTCTTGCAGGGTAATACCATTCACTATGTGGTAATACTCAACATCAAGTCCTTCAATAGCATTCAATTCATCCACCACCTTCTTTTGTGTTTCACAAACGGTGTGAGATTTTGCATACTCCAGACTTTCAAACAGACATCTCGAGATATTCAAAGCCGTAATGCGCTCTTCTGAAGTCAACAACGTATTGCGACTTGACATCGCCAACCCTGACTCTTCGCGCACAATGGGACAAGCCACCAATTTAATGGGTAATTTCAAATCAGCAACCATTGCACGTATAACGGCAACCTGTTGGAAATCCTTTTCTCCAAAATAAGCCACATCAGGTTGCGTCATGTAAAACAACTTTGACACAATCTGACACACACCATTAAAATGCCCTGGACGACGTTCCCCTTCCATTACTGTATCAATGGGAGGATAAGAGAAACAACGCGTATCAGGTTCGGGATACACCTCTTCTACACTTGGAGCAAAAACATAATCCGTACCAATCTGCTCGAGCAACTTGCAGTCGGCATCAAGCGTACGTGGGTAATTCTTCAAATCGTTCTTATCGTTAAACTGCGTGGGATTTACAAAGACACTCACGATGGTTACATCGTTCTCCGCTACGGAACGCTTCACCAACGACGCATGACCTTCGTGTAATGCTCCCATTGTCGGCACTAAACCAATAACCTTATTCTGACTGCGCTCGTGAGCAACACAAGCCTCCAATTCTTTTACTGAAGATACAATTTTCATATACTCAATTTTTCTACATCACAAGGCGGCACCCATATTTAGCACCACCCTTCTTCTTTAACATGGGGCAAATTTCGGCAATTTATACGATATAGATTATAGTTTTTACCTAAAAAATTATAAAAACGCTTCCACCTGAGCGATTTAGATGGGGTTGTTGGTAAAATAATCGGGAAAAATTTGTAACTTTGCAACGGTAAAATTTTCAAATGCGAAAAAGAGCCTGTTCTTGTCTCAAGAGCAGGTTATTAAATTGCTTCTGAAAGTCAACCACATTTACTTTTTTAGACTTAACATTAAGATGACAAAGGCGAAGAAGGTATTATTCATTACCCAAGAAATCACCCCGTACGTTCCCGAAAGCAGCATGTCAACTGTGGGTCGTTCATTACCTCAACTTGTACAAGAAAACGGCACAGAGATTCGCACTTTCATGCCACGTTGGGGCATTATTAACGAAAGACGCAATCAATTGCATGAAGTAATCCGCCTTTCAGGCATGAATATCGTTATTGATGACACAGACCATCCGCTCATCATTAAGGTAGCCAGCATTCAGGCAGCTCGTATGCAAGTTTATTTCATTGACAACGATGATTATTTCCACAAGCGTTGCATGATTGCTGACGAAAACGGCACAGAATATGCTGACAATATCGAACGTGCCATTTTCTATGCTCGTGGTGTACTTGAAACAGTCAAGAAGTTGCGTTGGATTCCCGATGTTATCCACTGCCAAGGTTGGATTTCCGCCATCGCTCCCCTTTTGATTAAAACAGCCTTTGCTGACGACACACCCTTTGTAAATACGAAGGTCGTGTTTGACGCTTATGATGAAATGCCTCAACTTCCTCCTCCTGCAAACGTGAAGGAATGTTTGGCATTCCGCAATATCAGCACGGAACTTCTTGACAGCACGGGTATTGACTTCACACAACCTGATGCACTCGGCAAACTCGCCGTGTATTTCTCGGATGCACTTGTTCTTGAATCTGCCGAAACGCACCCCAACCTTGCGGCATACGCTCAAGAACGTGGCATCGTTGTAACAACAAGAGAGAAAGAAGCCCCTCTCGCTGAAGCTTTTGAAAAGACATACGCTGCCGTTGTCGGCGAATAACAAAAAATCGAATGTGCCGATGTGCCCCTGCACATTGGCACATTATACTTTTTACCCAACCTCTTCATCGTGAAAAATAGTTTCGCTAAAATATCAGCAATACCTTTGCTACTTGCGGCAACATGGTTTGCTTCATGTGATGATACCACAGATACGTTAGGCACAGTCATTATGCCTGGGCATGATGTGTTAATAACGACTACGAAGACCTACAAAATGGATTCACAGACACAACAGATGGACTCCATTTTGGGAAGTACAAGCACTTGTTACCTTGGAGCAGTTGTCGATCCTGAAACACGGGCAAAAACAACCTGCAATTTCTTGGCACAGTTTCACATTTCAGAAAACTATACCCTCCCCGAACGCCAAAAGTTGCTTCTCGACAACAACAATGAGATTATCATCGACTCTTGTGATATCAGAGTCTATTTCGACAACTATTATGGCGACTCACTGACCACAATGAAATTGATGGTTCACGAGTTAGATACCACAAAGGTGATGGAAGAGGGACAAGTGTACTACACCAATATTGACCCTAACGAATACCTCAACTCTGAGGCAGGCCAAAAGGTATCAATGACCTATGCCGTTAAAGACCTTATGCGCCCAGCTACAGAAACCGAGGGTTCTTCTTACTACCGTAGCATCCGAGTGCCGCTTAACCCTGCTTATGGCAAGTTCCTCTTGGATAAATACTACGAAAATCCCAACTTCTACAAGAATTCCTACATGTTCATCCATCACGTGTGCCCAGGTTTCTTCTTTGAAATCAAGGGCGGTGTGGGAAGTATGGTAGAAACGGTTATCACAACCCTCAACGTCTACTTCAGATACCACTCTACCACCGCTATGGGCACAGACACCATTGTTGATGGTTTGCAACGCATGGCAGCAACGGAGGAAGTATTGCAGAACACCCAGATTGAAAACAAGCTCCCCGAGTACATGCTTGATTCCTCAAACGGTTATACCTTCATCAAGTCACCTGCTGGATTATACACAGAGATAAGCCTGCCCATTGATGACGTTATTGCGGGAGAACACTACAACGACACCATCAACTCGGCTTCATTCGCTTTGCGTTGCTACAAGGATAATACCTATAACGAGCACGACCTTACCGTTCCGCCTACCATCCTCCTGATTCGCAAGGCTGAGCAATACTCCTTCTTTGAAAAGTCAAAACTCACCAGCACGCAAGCCTACATCTCCAATTACGATGTGCGCACCAACGCTTACACGTTCAGCAACATCAGCCAGTTGATTAAATCATTGAAGGACGAGCGCGACATTGCTTGCTCCGTGATTCCTACCGACACTGAGGCGCAGCGAAAAGAGAAATATCGCCTTTGGGAAGCGGAACATCCCGATTGGAATAAAGTCATCTTGCTCCCTGTTCACCCCGAATACTCTACCTCAAACTCAGCTTATGGGGGCACAACGCAAACCTTGATGCGCATTCACAACGAGTTTGGCATGCACAGCGCAAAGATTCAAGGCGGCGAGCAGGGGTTGGAACTCTCAGTCATCTATAGTCGCTTTCAGTAGCACATTCGTCACACATAAAGTATTGAGCAGAGAAACGATTTCACGAATCGAGCACCTCTGCTCTTTTTTATTTCCAACGATTTGGGGGAGAAACAGTTTCATAACGCAATGCTCCAAAAACAGCATCCCAAATTCAGAAAACAAACTCGGAGATTGTTCCAACAAACTCGAAGATAATTCCAACAAACTCCCGATTTGTTTTCCTTATCTCCAATCCCCATCCCCCACCTTCCGTTTACCTCATCAGAACATCGCTTATGCAAACATTCCTTTTAGCCGCAGGACTTGGCACCCGCCTCAAGCCACTTACCGACACCATGCCCAAGGCATTAGTCCCCGTGAATGGGAAGCCCCTATTGTGGCACATTGCGCAAAAGCTCAGTGCGGCAGGCGCCGAACGTATAGTGGTCAATGTTCACCACTTTGCCGACCAGATAATCACGTATATCAACGCTCAGCAGTGGAGCCAACCCATTATACATTCCGATGAGACCGCCCAACTCCTTGATACAGGGGGAGGGTTGAAAAAGGCACAAGCGCTTTTTAAGCCCGATGCCCCCATTCTGATTCACAATGTCGACATCCTGAGCAATGCAAACCTTCAAGCCCTCCTCGCAGCTCATGAAGGTCACGAAGCCACACTACTCGTCTCGCAGCGCATCACCAACCGCTACCTACTTTTCAACGACGAAATGCGCCTCGTAGGCTGGACAAACACATTGACGGGAGAAGTGCGCAGTCCCTACCCCAACCTTGACGTCAGCAAGTGTCAGCGTTTCGCCTTCTCGGGCATTCACATCTTCTCCCCAACGCTCTTTCCGCTGATGTCAGATTGGCCAGAGCGCTTCTCCATCATGGACTTCTATCTGAACATCTGCCACAAGGTCGCCATTTATGGCGCCACCCAAACTGGGCTTCAGCTCTTGGACGTAGGCAAATGCGACACCCTCGCCGCTGCAGAAAAGTTTATTAAGGAAATAAATTAAGTGCGTTTTTTTAATAAAATGCTTTGCTACAAAAATAGCGAGCAGTAACTTTGCACACATGAAACAAGGATTTGACCACAGGAAATACCTCACCATACAGTCCGAACACATCAAGAAGCGCATCGCTCAGTTCGGCGATAAACTTTACCTCGAATTTGGCGGTAAATTGTTTGACGACCACCATGCCAGCCGCGTGCTCCCCGGCTTTCAGCCCGACAGCAAGCTGCAAATGCTACTCCAGTTGCGCGATGAAGCCGAGATCATCATGGTCATCAGCGCCTACGATATTGAGAAAAACAAGATACGTGGCGACCTCGGCATCACCTACGACGAAGACGTGCTCCGCCTGCGAGGCGAATTTGAAAACATCGGGCTCTACGTGAGCGGCGTGGTCATCACCCACTACAACGGGCAATCCAGCGCCGACGCCTATCGCAACCGCCTTGAGCGCATCGGCATCAAGGTGTATTACCACTACACCATCGACGGCTACCCCCACAACGTACAGCTCATCGACTCCGACGAAGGCTTCGGGCGCAACGACTACATCGAAACAACGCGCCCCCTTGTCGTCGTAACAGCTCCAGGACCTGGAAGCGGCAAGATGGCAGTATGCCTCAGCCAGCTCTACAACGAGCATAAGCGCGGCATCAAGGCAGGCTACGCAAAGTTTGAAACCTTCCCCGTGTGGAACCTCCCCCTGAAGCACCCCATCAACGTCGCCTACGAGGCAGCAACCGCCGACCTCAACGACGTCAACATGATTGACCCCCTCCATCTCGAAGCCTACGGCGAAGTAACCGTCAACTACAACCGCGACATCGAGATCTTCCCCGTGCTCAACGCCATCTTCGAAGGCATCTACGGCGAAAACCCCTATAAGTCGCCCACCGACATGGGCGTAAACATGATAGGATTCTGCATGAGCGACGAAGAAGTGTGCAGCAATGCCGCGCGCGACGAAATCATCCGCCGCCATTACGACGCCCTCAACCGCTACGCCCTCGGCGCCGACAACGAGCATGAGGTAAACAAGATAGCCCTCATCATGAAGCAGGCAAAGCTCACCACCGACTACCGCCGCACCACCGTAGCTGCGCGCGAACGCAAGGAACAATGGGACTGCCCCGCCGCAGCCATAGAGCTTGAGGACGGCACCATCATCAAGGCAGGCTCCAGCGAACTGCTGGGACCCAGCGCAGCGCTCATCCTCAACGCCACGAAGCACCTGGCAGGCATCCCCCACGAAGTAAAGCTCATACCCCAGTCGATGATAGAACCCATCCAGCGCACGAAGGTATCCTTCCTCCACGGTCGCAATCCGCGCCTCCACACCGACGAAGTCCTCGTAGCCCTCTCGCTCCTCAGCACGACGGACGAAAATTGCCGCCGCGCCCTCGACCAGCTTCCCAAGTTCGACGGATGCCAAGTACACTCCACCGTAATGCTCAGCGAAGTAGACCGCAAAATATTCAAGAAACTCGGCATCGGACTTACCTGCGACCCTATAAAGAAGTAAGAACATCTACACCCCGAGAAGAGAATATGTAGAAACAGATACGAAAGGGAGGAAATTGGGGAGGATAGAAGCAAAAATAATCTGGGAGTTATTTTCAATTATTCGGCATTTAATTGAAAATAACTCCCAGATATTTTTTTATAACTCAAGGATATTCGCACAGACGTGCCAACTCCGACGGTTTGAAACGCAGTTTAACTTGAGAAACTTAAATATCAACGCGCTTAAGAGCATATCCCAAGTGCTTCAATCTCAATGAAGCTCCAAGACTAAACATCAATTTGCACACAAGCACGAAACAATGATAAGCTAATGGGGATTGTGGCGGAATTTCTTCACGACGCAGACAAGTTGTCGCCATTCGCGCACACGCCTGAAAACGATTGACATAATATTGCGCCTCGGGACTGTTTAACTGAAGCCCAAGATGATTTTGAAGTATGTTGTCATCCATATCATCAAAGCCCTGTTCGCCATAAAAGTCTTTTAGCGAAGTTCCTTGTATCATTTCCCAATTCATATCCCATCCCTGTGCAATAGCCAAACCTAAATAGGCCGCCCAAGCCACGGAAACTTCAGGATATTCAACCACTAAGTGAACCGCCTCAGCCACATAATCCGCCTGTAAGCGTTCCCATTGTTGCAAAAGGTCGTCGGTCAACATAAAATCGCCTTCTAATTCCCCGACAGGTTGCAACACCGCAGCTTTCACACGCTGCTCAAAAGCCAAAAGAAAATCTTGTTCTTGCATACTATCCAGCGAAACATCCCTCCTATCCATGCTGCTCTTCCGCAGACCGATAGGAGGGATAATTTTTACTTCAAACCGCGATTTTTCAACACAGGTTCGATATTAGGAGTCGCACCACGGAAGTTGTGATACATCACGTCGGCATCTTCAATGCATCCAGGAGTGAGCACACACTTTCTAAACTTTTCAGCAACCTCTTGGTTGAAGATGTTGCCTGTTTCCTTGAATGCTTCGTAAGCGTCGGCATCAAGCACCTCTGACCAGAAGTAGCTGTAGTAACCTGCGGTGTAACCGCCGCCCATGGTGTGGTTGAAGTAGGTCGTGCGGTAGCGGGGAGCAATCTGCTTAGGAAGTTTGAGTTCATCCATGACTTGCTTTTCAAATGCCATCACGTCGAAACCTTCAGGGAGTTCCTTAAGGAAGTGGAACTTCATGTCGAGCCATGCTGCTGCCCAGTATTCAGCGGTTGCGAAACCCTGACCGTACTTACCGCTCTTTTCGAGCTTTTCAACGAGTGAAGTGGGCATGACTTCGCCCGTTTCATAGTGCTTCGCATAGAGGCTGAGCATTTCGGGTTCAAACACCCAGTGTTCCATCACCTGTGAGGGGAGTTCTACGAAGTCGCGGGGAACGCTGGCTACGCCGTAGTAGTGAACATCGGCAAAGAGTGAGTGCAGGGCGTGACCAAATTCGTGGAACATGGTTGACGCTTCATCAGCAGTAAGCAATGAGGGCTGACCTGCGGCGGGCTTTGAGAAGTTGCACACCACGGTTACAATAGGCGCCTTGCGCACACCGTCAACATACGTCTGATTGCGGTAGCGACCACACCATGCACCGCCACGCTTGCTCGCACGAGGGAAGAAGTCGAGGTAAAGGAGACCGAGGTGCGTGCCATCCTTATCCTTACATTCAAAAGCCGTAGCTTCGGGGTGAGGCACGGGAATGCTATCAAGCTGCGTGAAGGTTACGCCGTAGAGTTTGTTGGCGAGGAGGAACATACCGTCGCGCACATTCTCAAGTTTGAGGTAAGGACGGAGTTCGTTTTCATCCATGGCATACTTTGCCTGCTTCGCCTTGTTGGCATAATAACTCCAGTCCCAACCCATGGGTTCGAAGTTCTTACCCTCCTTACGGATTTCAGCCTTGATATCCTTGAGTTCCTCGTTTGCCTTCTTCAGAACGTGGGGCCACACTTCATCAAAAAGGGCGCATACCGCTTCTGTCGTCTTCGCCATGCGTGTTTCGAGGGCGAAGGTAGCATAGTCGTAGTAGCCCATGAGCTTTGCCTTCTTAATGCGCGCTTCTACGAGTTTGCGCACCACTTCCTTATTGTCGTTTTCATTGTTGTTGTTACCGCGGTTGGTATACCCCTCATACATCTTCTGGCGGAGGTCGCGATTGTCAGCATACTGAAGGAAGGGCATCACGCTGGGGTTGTGAAGCGTAAAGAGCCACTTGCCCTCTTGACCAGCAGCGGTTGCCGCTTCAGCAGCGTTGTCAATGAGACTCTGGGGAAGACCAGCGAGGTCTTTATCATTGTCAATAAAGAGTTGGAAGGCGTTGGTCTCCGCTAACATATTCTGACTGAAGGTCAACTGAAGGAGGGCGATTTCGCTGTTCAGTTCACGAAGCTGCGCCTGTCCCAGCGAGTCAAGGTTCGCACCGCTACGCACAAAGCCCTTATACGTTTCGCTGAGCAACTTCTTCTGCTCCAACGTGAGCGTTGCCGTATCGGCAGATTCATACACTTCCTTTACTCTCGCAAAGAGCGCAGGGTTGAGATTGATGTCGTCGGAGTGCTTCGAGAGTTTGGGCGAAAGTTCACGACTCACCGCCTGCATGGCAGAATCCGTGCACGCACTGTTTTGCGCAAAGAACACGTAAGTCACCTTGTTGAGCAAAGCGCCACACTGGTCGAGCGCCGCCACCGTATTTTCAAAGGTTGCAGGTTCGGCATTATTAACAATCGCTTCCACCTCCGCCCTTTGCTGCTCCATGCCCAATTCAAAGGCAGGCATGTAGTGCTCAGGCTTGATTTCATCAAAGGGAGGTACTCCAAAGGGAGTGTTAAACTCCGCCAGCAGTGGATTTTCCACCGCCTCGTTGTTGGCGCAACCACATACCAAGGCGGTTGCACACAAAGTAAGAATTGTTTTCTTCATACTATGAATATTAAATTGTATTGAATAAGTATTCGTAGAACTACAACATCCAAATATCTCAGCAAAGATACGCAAAAACTAACACTTTTTAAGGTCCCTTTTTCATTAACTTACTGAAAAGTGGGAAAATATAGGGAGTCGGTATCAGCAGAAGCAAAGATTCTGTAAATTTGCCCTATCATCCAGCGACATATTACCCCACTCATGAATAGTCGTTTCTTTTTACTATCCCTCATCTGCGCCCTACTTGCCAATATGCAACTTTATGCGCAAATGCCCTACCGTGAAATTTATAGTTCATGGGAGGAGTTTTTGGAGCATTATGCTGAGGATGAAAATTTATCGCAAGATGAGTTAGAACACTTAAATATACTTCATCAGCAACCCCTTAATCTGAATGTTGCCGACAAAGAAACCCTTCTTCAGTTGCCTTTTCTCACCGAACAGCAGGTTGATTCTCTCATTGCTTACCGAGAAATGAAACGACAGTTCCTTACACTTGGTGAATTGCAGTTCATTTCTGGGTGGGACACCAGCACGCGAAGATTCACCTCCCTTTTTACCTATATTGGAGACACCATACGCACACCCCTATCACTATTTCAGAAACTGACTAAGGGGAACCACCTGATTGAAACACGTATAGACATACCGACATACAAACGTGAGGGAGAGCGACGTGAAAGTGGAGGCTATTTAGGCAATGGCATCAAGAACGTTATGCGCTATCGCTACGCTTATAAGAATAACGTCACCTATGGCATTACGTTAGAGAAAGACGCTGGGGAACCTTTTGCCTCCCAAGGTAACAACCCGTATGATTATTTCTCATTTTATGGTTCTTACAACACAGAGAATAAAAAGCACAGACTCTTCTTCGGAGATTACACCCTGCATTTTGGTGAGGGGCTCCTATTGGGGAAAAGCCCCTTCGCTGGACAACTGAGTTTGTTACAGCCCCCCTCAAGAAATACATTGCGTATCCGCTCACATACGGGAACAAATGAATACAACTTCTTTAGAGGATTGGTATATTCTTATACGCATAGGAAAATGCGCCTCACTGCCTTTGCTTCATATCGCTCCTTAGACGCAAAGATTGAGCACAATAGGGCTTCAACCCTCTATACCGATGGAGCACACCGCACCTATGCTGAGCTTAAAAGGAAGAACTCTTTAGGGAACGCTACACTTGGAGTGCTATTAGAGCGGTCGTTCCCGACGCTTCGGATGGGCGTTGCTGGTTACTTCAGTAGTTATGGTAAAACGATTGAGCCACTCCCTCGCCCCTACAATCGCTATGCGCTCGAGGGGGACGTAGCCGCTGGAACTGCGCTTACCTATGCGTCGCAATCTGCCTCTCCCCTCTCCCTGAGCGGAGAATTAGCAGCCGATCGGCGGTTTCACCTTGCATTCTCCCATAGGTTTCACTACAAGGTCACAGATGATTTGCAGCTGAGCGCTCAGATTCGATGGTTCTCCAAGCGCTTTGTTGCACCATGGGCACAAACGATAAATTTTGCTTCGCGGGTGAACAACGAGCGCGGCATTTGCGTCGGTGCAGCGTGGCGAGGCGCCAAGGGGGTGGATATTGAAGCGTATGCCGACGCTCACCAATTTCCCTTCTCGACCTATCGTGCAGAAAAGTCTTCACATGGCGCAAAGGCGTACCTGCAGGTGTCACATACCTCCATTAAGGGGAACACTGCTCTGCTGCGCTACACCTATAGGTTGTGGCAACAAAACGCAACGGGGCGAAAGGGGCGGCTGGAATACCGTGGGAAACACCGCGTGCGCCTACAATACTCATTTCATACCCCACGCTTTTCACTCACCTCCTTAATTGAAGGGTGTGCCACCCACGCACAAACCCAACCCCCTGCGTTCGGCTTCACTACAGCGCTGAGGGGGCTATATCAGTACCATCCCAAGGGGAATATATCGGTTTTTGGTGCTCTTTTCTTCACGGATGATTATGCTTCGGCGGTATATGCTTACGAACCGCTCTTGCCGAGCATGTATTCCTTCGGAGCCTTGTATTACAAGGGGGCGCGCCTTGTCGCACAAACGAAATATGCGTGGAATGATCGGTTTACCCTCGGGGGGCGCTATGGGGTAACGCGGTATTTCAACAAAGAGACAATCGGCAGTGGTTTGCAAGAAATCAACGGTGCAACCAAGGGGGATTTTAGTGTCTATCTACGTATAAAACTCTGACCACCTTCTATACTTCCTCTTCTAATTTTGAGACACGGGTTAGGCGCTACGTTTCTTTCATTGGGAATTACAAGAAACTAATCGGCAATTAAACGCTACTAACTCCCGATTAGTTTTTCCCCCGTCTTGCCCTGGTTCCCGTGAGAGGGATTTACGCGGAAAATTATCTTTGATAGCAATGCGCAGGGGGCGTTGCGCAAAAAGTAAAACGGCAACTACCCTCTTTACGCTGGGTAATTGCCGTTCGCTTGTGTGTTTATCCGCTCGGAAGGGGGCGGGAGATTGTCAGCTTTAGGGATTAGTTTGCCGACATGAAGTTTTCGAGGAAGCGGGTGTCGTTTTCGGAGAAGAGGCGGAGGTCTTTTACCTGATACTTCAAGTTCGTAATGCGCTCTACGCCCATACCGAAGGCATAACCCTTATACTTCTTGCTATCAATGCCGTTTGCTTCGAGCACATTGGGGTCTACCATTCCGCAACCGAGGATTTCTACCCAACCCGTGTGCTTACAGAATCCACAACCCGCGCCGCCACAGATGTTACATGAGATGTCCATTTCCGCCGAGGGTTCGGTGAAGGGGAAGTATGAGGGGCGGAGGCGAATCTTGGTGTCTGCGCCAAACATTTCGCGGGCGAAGGTGAGGAGCACCTGCTTGAGGTCGGTAAACGAAACGTCTTCGTCGATGTAAAGTCCTTCTACCTGATGGAAGAAGCAGTGTGCGCGCGCAGAGATGGCTTCATTGCGGTACACACGTCCGGGGCAAATCACGCGGATGGGAGGTTCGCTTTGCTCCATCACACGGCTCTGTACGGAGCTGGTGTGCGTACGGAGGATGATGTCGGGGCGTGCTTCGATGAAGAAGGTGTCTTGCATGTCGCGTGCGGGGTGATCATCGGCAAAGTTCATCGAGCCAAACACGTGCCAGTCGTCTTCCACTTCGGGACCTTCCGCCATAGCGAAACCGAGGCGTGCGAAGATGTCAATGATTTCGCGCTTCGTGAGCGAAAGGGGGTGGCGTGTGCCGAGCTTCACGGGGTAAGCCGTGCGCGTAAGGTCGAGGTCTGAGAGGTCGTCCTCAGAAGTGGCGATATTGAGGCGAAGTTCAGCCAACTTCTCTTGAAGCGCCGTCTTGAGTTCGTTGATGCGCATACCCACTTCGCGCTTCTGTTCGCCAGGAACATTGCGGAAGTCAGCCATGAGGTCGTTCAAAAGCCCCTTCTTCGAAAGATATTTAATACGGAGCGCTTCGAGTTCCTTCTCATCAGCTGCGCTCAAAGTTTGGATTTCACCGAGTAAATTTGAAATGCGTTCTAACATAGTTGAGTGTGGAAAAA
>JAEIGA010008190.1_pt1 | contig 15839 bp, 10 predicted proteins | sample 9270691 | NCBI WGS metagenome assembly JAEIGA01 (sample SAMN17057246, study PRJNA624740) | gut metagenome | biome: biome; isolation source: fecal sample | host: Bos grunniens | place: China: Xizang | collected 2019
CGATGCAGATGCTGAGCTACCAAAGCGTACATAACCTGTATTCGAGTATAGCGAGAACCAAATGTTGCCATTATCATCATAACATCCATAGAGAGCTTTATCTGCACTGGTTGTGGATGTCGATATATACATCATCTCTATAACATCATCCTCCTTCACGACATACCCAGTATTGATATACTGCTGCCCATTGCACTCGATGTAGGTTAGACGAGTGTAACTCTCAGTAGGCGTTACGATAGTGTTACCTACCACACTTAACAATGCTCTTCGTCTCATAGTTATGCAAACCTCGTTAATACAGCCTTGAAGTAGTCTGTGCTCGATATTGTAGTCTTGGCAATAGATAACTCATACACAGCTCCTGCTGCGAGTGTTGGCACCTCGCCATTAGCCCACTTGACATAGTCTGGCAAGGATACTATACCTGCTCCGCTGGTCCCAAAATGCAAGGTATACTCATCTACTAAATTTGTGGATGTATCCAATGATGATATAGTAAGATCGGATATCCTCCCGTTGTGGTTAACATATATTTTATTTGGTTGGAGTACTTCTATAGTTGGCATAGATATTGACACTACTTCCTTTTGTGCAGCTCTTATCGCATCGGCAATTGCCACATCGACAATATCCTGTACTGCCGCCTCGTCGACGAGGAATCTCGACATAATATCCTCGGGTGAAAGGGTAATAGTGTCGTCCTCATTGATCGAGCTATCGAAATCAATGAGATATAGTGTGTAGTCGTATATTAATTCCAGCCTCAACCCTGCATCTGGTCGACTGATATATCCTGCGGCCGATAGGACAACGGCAGAAGAATCTCCGCCATCGGAGATAGGTATGCGAACTACCTTGCCAACATTGATAGCATCAATAATGCTTAGATTAATGTTACGAGTCGCACCATCAACAATAGCTATAATGTCTTGCATCGTGAAATCAGCGCGATAGATCTCTTCCTTGTAATAGATACTATCTCCATTTATCCCCTCAGGACTACCTCCACCTACAAGTACTCTGCCATTGGTGTCGACGATAGAGAAATATAGCTCTCCGTCGTATGTACAATTCATGACACACACGCCTGGTGCACTATCATCTCGCCATTGTCTTATCAATATCAGCTTGTTAGCCTCAGTCGCAGCAATTAGATTACTCATATCATACGACAGAATAACCTTCATCTCCATCGCCTGAATAAGCTCCTCAATAGTGAACTCAGTGACATATATAGGTATGTCGCCAGCGTTGCCACCGCCACCTGGTTGTCCCGCAGTCTCAATTCCAACTACATGCCCCGCAGCATCACGCTTAAGACCGACTACAACCTCTCCCTCTGGGGCAGTGAGTGCAGAGCTTGTATCTTCTTTTGGAGTATAGTGATAATCTACCGCTGTTACATTTTTATCGGTGAACAACGCATCGCTTGGTACTGACTTCCCAAGCGTATAGCTAGTTGCCTTAATCTCGCCTGTAGAGTCGATATAGACAGGCTTAGTAGTCGAGCCGATAGCCGCACTACCGCCTTTCTTGCTTGAGTTGAGCGCAAACTTCGAGCGAGGCCTTACATACCAGCTATCGAAAGTCCACTTATTTGGCGTAGCACCTGTAGAGGCGTGTTGGATGTATTGAATACCAGTCTTGTAGTTTGTGATAATACGAAGACGATATACATAGTCATTGGTCTCCTCATCGTCAACATTCACGCCCACAGGGTTGTATACCTCCATGGTAAAAGCCTCGGTTGTTGGGCAGTTGGTGATAGTCTTAGCACTCGCGTTTTGAATGCAATAGTATCGCCCAATACGGAGATACTTTAGTGTGTTCAGATCGGAATTAGCCGTTATCTCAGTACCTGTCGGCAAGAGGCTCTGAGTGAAGCGCATATCCACCTTATCTCCATTAGAGTAGACATAGCCATCATCACCCTTGACATTAACTGCAGCTACAGCATCGTCAACATATTCCTCAGTGGCATAACCTGTAAGGTCTCCAGTTCCACCGCCACTACCACTATCACCCTTAGGGCCTTTAATGTTCACCGTAGCAGGATTGGGCAACCCCTTATTATTAGTCCATGACAGATTGCCATCAGGGTCAACAGTTGGGGTAAAGGTCGCACCATCATCACCCACATAGCCATCATCTCCCTTTGGGCCTTGTGGCCCTTGTGGTCCTTGTGGCCCTTGCGGACCAGTATCTCCTTTCTCTCCTTGAAGGAATACATCTGGAGCAAGGTCTGAAGCAGGAATACCACTTGCTGGTTTTGAATAAGTACCTGTATTTTTGGTAAAACCCCAACTACTTACTGTTGTCTCTGTTACCTCTGCTGGAATGCTCGGTTTATTATTGAGGTCAGTATATGAACCAGAAGTGGCAACTGTCGCCAACGATGATGGTTGAACGGCAGAGCTACCCTTGTTTGCGCCATCGCGAATAGCACCAAGGTCTGTGATTACATTTTCTTTCTCTGATAGTTTTTGATCAACCGTATTCTTATCGTAGTAGTCAGACATATCTGGAGTAATACCATCCTTGCCATCCTTGCCATCCTTGCCATCTACAGCACGAAGAAGATTAGCAATCACATTCGCTCTCGATGTATCACTACCACAGGATGGTTGACTTTCCACCGTTTGTACGACACAAGCATTTGATACCGTAATCGTGCCTAATTCATAGGCATTATCATCAGCATCCACGACAACCATCTTTGCACCGCTCATAGCAACACTTGTCACCGTAATATCGGTCTCTAATGGGACAACCTTTGTCAGGGTGCTTATGCGTACATTTGTTATTCTCTCCATACTACGCGATTACTGTTAGCTGCTCTACTTCATTTGATAACACAACCTCCCCATTAGCAACCAACTCAAATGTCAGGAAGTAAAGTCCTTTCATTTTTTTTGTCTCTGATGCTGGGATAGTGCAAGCAACGACATTCTCTGTATCATTGCGTATAATCTTGTCGTTTAATGTTAGTACAGTGTCCCCTCGTAGTGTAGTTATATGTAACTGTACCTCGTAGTCCGCGAGGTTGAAAGACCCACTTGTAGGTTGAAACATAGTACCTACAATAACATTCTGCCCCTGTCGTGCTATCATATTATTAGAAATAACGCCCTACGCTTGTACCCACGTGAGGCAAACATTGTGTAAATAGATTGCTTAATGCTGACTCTGCCATAGAACTATTGACTGTAGCAAGTTCTGTATTGCGTGTTGTGTACCACCACGCAAGCAAGGAGTGTTTGAGATACTTGCGTAGCATACCCTCAAGAACAGCCCCTTCATTAGCCTCTACACTTGCATTCTCAAGGTCTACGCTTATGACATCTCTACCAGCAGAGTAGGTATGCAGTAATGTACGCATAACAAATGCCATATCCGCACATATATCCTGCATAGCATAATATATCTCCTCTCTATTATGTTCGGTGAGAATCCAATCATCATAGATGCCATTCACAGCATCGCCCGCTTGCACCCTCATAGCCTGAAGGTCGTGTGATGTCTGGATGTTACACTCATTGATTATGCGGTCTACCGCTACTGATACATTGATTATCATAACGCAAGCATTTCAAGTTGTTCGTTTACACGCGCAGAGCATACTGCAGCACTCTGTGCATCACTAATTGCTAAAAAGACAATCTCGGCAAGTTTCCACGCTGTGATATCCTCTAATGAGGTTGGGATATAATCTACATCGTAAGGCACATACCACACTGTAACCTTGTCTTTATCTGTGGTAAATAGTTCCAAAGTCTTTTTAACCTTGTCGTATGCTACCACAGGACGACTTGGGTTACCACGCAATACTGGATTGCTCTGCTGACGATACAAAATGTCATCCACATAGATAACCTTTGTTACAGGTCTATCCCAATCATCGGGTTTAACATAGACAATTCGGCCATCAAGGTCACTTTTCAACTCTGCCTTACCACCGCTCACCTCGATATTTGTAGTATTCTGAGTTGACGATGTGGTGAGATGACGCACAGGCACAGCATCTATTACCCAGCGCACCGCCTCTCCAAAAAAATCGTCTATAGGGAACTGACTTACTATGCTCCCTCCGACCTCATCAATACACTTGAGTGCCTTCTTCTGGATATTATCCGTAGATGCCATTACTTACCCCAGTTCTTGAAGATTACATTCCATTTCTGCGCTGCCTCACGCTTCATCTCCTCTACGGTAGATGTAGTGAAGATAGCATCGTAGTTACCCTGAATATATGCTATCGCCATACCCTTAGTGGTCACGGTCTCGTCGTATACCGCAGTAGCAGGGTCTTTAAGCTCATCCTCGATGGTCTTGATAACCTCTGTAACGATAATCTCCTTTTCTGCGCTCTCATCACCCTCTTTGATGTAAAATAGTGAGCCATACTCAGGATGCGCCTTCAAAGCCTCTACAAGAGCCGTGTCATTTGTAGAAAAAGTCGATACACCCTTATTGCCATAGAGGACAGGGAAAGTAAATGACACCCATCTCGTTCTTCCGTTAACTTTTAGCGAAAGAGTGAGGTTACGAGAATCATCTATTGTAAATGTTATCATAATCGAAGCATTTAATTATCGGGCAGAGTTTCCCCTGCCCGAATGTTAGACAATTTACGCCTCTGTAAGCACCAACAAGCCGTGTGCCTTAGGATTAGTCAACTCAAGAGTGATTGACTCCTCAAGCACGATATCGTGTGAATTACGGATACCAGCCTTCTGGAGGTCGAGCTTATGCTCCTGCATAGGCACCTGCTCGATTACACGAATGTGACGAGGATCAACAACGAGAGCGCAATCCTCATAGCCCATCAATGAGAGAGCTGGGTCCATAATACCACGGAGACGGCCAAAGTTAGACTCAATCATCTTCCAAGTTACACCCCACTTAACCTCTGTCTTGTTTGCCTCAAGCTGCTTAGTCCACCACTTAGAGTTAGCCAACTTAGTAGCGAAGCCAGCACCATAGAGCAGGATACGCTCCTCAGAACCATTGTTAACTGAGAACAACTGCTGCATAGCGTTATTCAAGAACTCATCAATATCGTCATTGCTTGACACAGTGCCAGTAATCTCCTGAATATCGAAATCAAGAACACCTCGCATATGGAGCTTGCGCTTCATAGACGCAGGATCGATGAAATTCTCGCCCTTAACAGCCAAGCCACCAAAGATTGCAGCAGCCTCACTCTGCAAACGGAAGTCGAAGATAGCCTGCTCCTTCAAGTCTGCAAGACCAAACTCTACATCCTTGTCCTGCAATGCCTGATAAGCATTCTCAGAGATTGTGCAGAGCATTCGCTGGCAATAGTTCTTATCCTTTACTGGCATTGCCTGTGGGTCGTCGGTGATGGCTGTATCCTGATCACAAGCGATACCTGCACGATAGAGTTTAGCATTTGCTGCGATATTCAAGTTGGTATCACCCGAACTTGCATTGATAGGGATACAAGTGACTGTACCTGCAGCATAGTTGATATCCGAGATGTGAAGCATCAAAGGTTTGCGTGTAACCTTGGTTGCCGCCTTTGCAACGCCATCCACCACTTTAATAGATGGTACAAGAAGTACGCCAGACTTTGACAACGAATCTGCACCCGACGAAAGGGTGATAGTCATTGTCGTAGCATTAAATGTTACTGCTGTCTTTACTACGCACTCTACGCCTCGTGCCGCAATAGAGTAAAACTCGAATGTATCTGAGTTAGTCTTACCCTTGCCAATATTACGCAACATTGTATCAAGAGGTGCATTAGACCAACCAATCTTAGCAAGTTTCTCACTTACTGTAGAGCGGTTAATGCCCTGCGTTGTTGTAGTGTTGTCTTTTTTGACAACATGTGTACCTACTGTACCTACTGTAACATTAGGAGCTGTTGAATCAATAGTGTTTTCTGCCATAATTTGTAAAATTTTTAGATGTTATTTTATTACTTTCTACGCTTCTCGTAGTCTCTTAAGATGCCACCAAGAACACTATCATCCTCTGGCATCTCCTCCTCGATGATAGGGCTTGACCCACCACCCATAGGAAGGCCATCGGTCTCTGTAGTCTCCTTGATGCGCTTCGTTGTAATCTTCTGATTACGTGCCTCGATAGCACCTGCCTCCTTAGCGTCTTCTATATCCTCGTCGTGAGTGAAAGCATCGCGCATAATGTTGAGATACTTCTCGGATACATCACCGACACTCAAGGCATTAAGGCTGTCTACAACGAACTTAACAAATGCATCCTGCTTAGCCTCGTCCCACCCCTGAGACTCTACGAACTCGACAAAGCGGGACTCAGAGTCCTTTAGGTTAGTGTTGCGTGTAGCAATGTCCTCGTCCGTCTTTTTCTTTTCTGCCAAGTATGCCTCTGCAGCCTCGTGGTATGCTTCAAAGTCATCATCTCCCTCCACAGGAGCGGAGTCGAAGATGTCACCAGCATATCTGCGTAGCGCAACAAGGAAAGGCATACCCTTATCCATAGCATCAAGGACAAGCGCAAACTCAGGGTTGAGATCAAGGATGCGTGCAATACGCTTATCACTCTCTGCGTATGTCGCCAAGCTAGCATCCGTATCCTCAAGATGTGTTGCTAAGTCCTCATCGTAGGTGGCATCATCCTCCCAGTTGCGGTCTGCATACTTTTTCTGCATCCACTCGCGCGAGCGTGAAGGCGTAGGAGTTACGGATGTTGTGGTCTCCGTCACCTTAACCTCTGGAGTAACATCTGCACCTTCTACAAGGGCAATATCTGTCTCCATAGGCATCTCTTCTTTACTCTTTTTTGTTGCCATACTGATAAATACTTTTATTCATCGGTAAAGATATTTATTGATTGTTTATTGCATATATAAAGAATTGTATTTACTTTTGCCAAAAATTATAATCCTATGGCTGCAGGGAGAAAAAAAGGTTACTGCGATGTGGAATGCGAGCGACTACGCGAGATTATCTACACGGCCTACGATGATTTATGGCGTGCTGAGTTAGAGTCAGATCCTATACGCGCAAGACATCTTCCGCGTGCTTATTTCGTGGAAAAACTATATAATATGCATATCACGCCTTGGTCACAGCGTAACATCCTCAGACTACTTATCTATCGAATAAAGTATGAACGCAAACGAGGTTGATAAAATAATAGCGCAAAACAAAATTCACAATGATGCGCTCTTCTCTGAATATGACCCATTAACTGGCATAGGCTCTCCCATAGAGCGTGTGAAGCTCACGCTATCAAGAGATAAAAGATACATCTTAATACCATCCTATATTGCCTCTGCAACACTCTTTGCCGAGATACTGCAATATGACTCTCTTGAAGATTATATAGAAGATAAAGACCTTAACAAGGATGAGATATTAGATGTAGTAACAAGGTTACGCCTAAAGTATGACTTTGAATATTGGGCAGCAACCTGTGCTACAATTTTTGATAAGACATCAGGACAAGAGGTTAAGTTCAAGCTACGCAAGGCACAGCGCAAGTTACTTAAAGTATTAGTTGAAACAGCTTTTGCACTGAAACCTATACGAGTTATTCTTGTTAAGGCTCGACAATGGGGAGGGTCTACGCTTATTCAGCTATTTTGTTCGTGGATACAACTCTTTCATCGTAAGAATTGGAATAGTGTAATTGCTACTCATATCGAGGAGGCTGCGCGTAACATTCGCGGTATGTATACGCTGATGGCAGAACGCCACCCAAGAGACATCCTTGACATTAGATTTCGTAACTTTGAAGGGTCTTCTAAGAATAAGCAGATAGTAGATCGAGGATGCGTTATCTATATTGGTTCTATGGAACGACCTAACTCACTCCACTCTGGTAACTATAAACTGGTACACTGTTCGGAGGTGGGTTACTGGAAAGAAACCACACAGCGTAAGCCGAGTGATTTTGTCAACGCCTTTGAAGGCTCTGTGCCTCTTGAGCCATTTACTATGGTAGCACTTGAGTCTACCGCTAAGGGTACAGGAAACTTTTTCCATACAACTTGGCTCGCCTCGCAGAAAGGAGAGAATGCATATACACCTGTCTTTGTGGCGTGGTGGGAAATTGATATGTATACACTTCCTTTTGACTCATTTGAACAGATGAAGATGTTTGTCGAGAGTATGAACACCTATGAGTTATATATGTTCTCGTTAGGTGCTACTCTTGAAGGCATACATTGGTATCGTGAGAAGCGCAAATCTTTTGATAGCGACTGGGATATGCAGGAACAGTTCCCATCTACAGCAGATGAAGCATTCGTGACATCAGGTCGTAAGGCTCACCACCCTCTGCACATCAAGCAAATGGAGGTGTTTACTAAAAAACCTGAGTGGATAGGAGAATTGTATGCGGATGCAAAATCGGGAGCAGAGGCAATAAACAACTCACTCGAATTTAAGGAGATTGCCAAAGGCGAGTTCTTTGTATGGAAGAAACCTGATACATCGAGACTATATAATCATAGATATGTGGTATCTTTGGATATTGGTGGTGCCTCTGCCAAAGCAGACTGGTCTGTAATTCGTGTAGTAGACCGCTTGGCAATGATGAATGGAGGTGTGCCAGAGTTTGTGGCCACATATCGTTTTCATATGGATCAAGACCTCACCGCGTGGCGAGCAGTACAAGTAGCTAAATGGTATTGTGATGCGCTCCTCGTTGTGGAGTCTAACTCTCTGAATAGGTTTCAGACAGAAGGTAACTTTACCACCACTGTCCTCGACATTATAGCGCATACATACCCTAACCTATATTTCAGAGATGACCCAGATAAAATCAAAGAGGGCATACCTACTAAGTACGGTTTCCAAACTGGAAAAAATAAGTCAGAGCTTGTGTCTACCATCACCACAGGGTTGCGTGAGATGGGTTTTATAGAGCGTGACCAGCGCATGTTGGATGAGTGTGGGTGGTATGAGTTAAAGCAGGATGGTAGTTATGGGGCTATTGATGGACAGCACGATGATATATATATGTCAAGTGCAATATGTCTATGGGTAGCCAATAGGTTACCTCTGCCGACGCTGATGCCTACGATCAATGAGATTTACTCAGGTATGCATAGGCAGACGATACGCACAGAGGCAGATATGTAAAAAGGGAGTCATTTACGACTCCCTTTCTTATTACATCTGAAGTTGTGGTTTCGGAGGGTTAGGTTGCTGTATGTTTACATTCTGCATCTTATTGTTATACAACTCCTGCACCATCTTCAGAGATTGTGGGTCACTCTGCAATTGGCTCAAGTCCATTCCCTCAAGACCTGTCGCTGCGCCCTGCATCTGCCCCTGCTGTGCTTGCTGTTGTGCTGCGCGTACCTGTGCAAGTAGTCGCTTCGCAAATGGAGCAGACGAGTTCTCAAGGAGCAACTCTACATTGATGGCCTTAGCCTCAAATAGATACTTTAGCAACTCATCGCTCAACTGACGGAATACAGGTGTGTCAACACCCTCAGAAATAACCACATTCCAATCGACAATTTTATCCACCACCTGTGGCTCATAGTATACCGCAGTCTGGTCGTATGCCTTGCCAGATATATCCACATATCTGCGAGTTGAGTAATACTGCATCTGTGTTTGTAGCACCTTTGTTGCTACCTCCTTATTGAAATCACTGAAGCAGTTGAATAGCAATACAAAGTTGAGCATTGAGTTCTGCGCCTGCTGTGCATACAACGATGATGGTGTGCTTGCGCGTGGTGCTTGACCCGACAACGCACCTGAGAGACCACTTACCTCGCGCAACTGACCAATCTCGGCATTAATGAAATCAAATGTCCCCGCAGGGATAGGAGATGTTGCCAACTGTGTAGGCTTCCCTGATACTGGAGAACTATCATCAAAGACTATGATACCATCTGTTTTGTTGTACTGCGATGCTATCTGGTCTACAGTAGCAAACTGCAACATAGATTTAGGAATCATCAAGCAACCCTTTGCAGCACTCGCAATAGAGAAATCTACAAGGGTAAGATGTCTATTGATAGTACGGTTAATGTCTGTGATATGCGAGTATAAGGGTTTAGATACGCCATCTATGCGTGGCATACAACCGATAATGTAAGGGTAGCCTTGATGCGCATAAGGCGTTTCTAACTGTTTAATGCAGGTGCCTCGCGGTGTAAGCCATTGCGCCACCCAATACTCCTCTGCGCGTGACTCGTGGTCTATGAGATACTGCTGTATCTCTTCTTCGCTGAAGCCAGCACTCTCAAGTTGCACCCTGCGCTCCGCGTTAATGGCCTCGTAATAGGCATAGTTGTGTACCTCATCGAATAACTCCTCACCCTTAGCCTTGTCGTGTACATACTCCACCTTGCGCACTCGCTTTGTCCATACCTCATAGATGCGGTACTTACCATTGTTTGATGCACCATAGAAGTCAAGGTTGGCAATATTCTCCTCTGCTGTGTTATTCTCGCGCTCACGACAATACTCTGCGATGCTTATGTACTCCTCGCGCAGTGCTTTAATGTCGCCCTCCTTCCCTGTGTAGAAGTCACGCATCAACTCATCCCAAGTGTAGTCGTGGATCTCTCCTATGCGCCTAATGTCTGTTAGACGAGGGTCTTCTGCATCCTGGTTGAAGAAGAAACGATTGACATTTACTACATCAATAAACACATCACTACGATTCTTTGTAGACCATAAACCATAGCGTACCTTTGCCACACACAGGCCTGCTGATGCAAGATACGATAGTGCGCTCTTCTGTAGCACATTATACTTATTAAGGTCAAGACCATATTGTAGTGTATTGGTAAGCATCTCCCCATAGGAAATATCATCCTCACTACGACATATTGCTATAGGTTGCGTAGGGTTAGATAACATCTGACCAAGGATATTACGGTCAATCTGCTGGATGAGGTTGTTCTGTATAGCGGACTTACCCTGTCGTGAGATGTACTCACGCTCGCGTATCATACGAGTAGGGTTGTCTGGGTCTACAATAAGATCATCCCACTGCTGACCATTTTTATAACGCTGATTACGCTTATGCTCTTCGCGCATAGAACGCAACGACTCCCAATCTTTCCAACAATCCCAGAGTAGGTCTTGATTAGCCTTGTTATTCTCCCATCTCTGCGACATCTTCACCGCTTTAGCCACTCCAGCGGCAGGAGTCTTGCCCGAATGCTTTTTGATTCGGGCAAGGTCTCTACTTGTTAAGTTCATCGTATATACTTATGAAATTTTCCTTCGCTTTGTTTAACTCTACCGCCTTTTTGTAGTAGTTTTCATCCATACCCACAAAACTCTCCATCTCTTTGTGAGCAACACCTACCTCCATTTGAGCTTCAAGCAGTCTAATTAAATACTCCTCGTTACCATTAGTATTCAATACTTTATGTACCGTTTTAGACGATGGGATGCTATTAGGTGTTATTCCTATCGCTTTTGCTCGCTCTGCATATTTGCTATCAATCTCCTTCATTGTTGATAACTGTGATGCACCACCAAAACGAGTTACCACATTGTTATTGTAGGACTCTGCATACTCTTTTTTATACTCCTTTGCTTGGTACTCGCTCACGCGGAATGGGTTATTTCTAAGAACACCCTTGCCGATGAACGCCCCATCCTCAGAGAATAGAGTATTGTAGTCTGGTACTGATAGAAGGCTCTGTACCCTCATTCTGCGCGTCACATACTCCATTATGGTCTCATCATCACGCCTTACACCTGCAACAAGGTTTACCTGAGAACGAGGAGCATTAAGTATCTTCATTGTAGCCTCTACATTGCCTGAGCCATCAAAGTACCCCTGTATACCTGTAGCAATGTTAGTAAATGTGTCAAGGTCTACTCCATATTTGTAACGAGCCACTATGTTAATTGCTTCATATACAGCCTCTCCACTCAACCAGTTATCTACATTCAACAACTTTTCTATACTCTTTACCACATCATCCCACGCTGCTGTTAATGAGAAGCCATAACCTTGCAAACCGCTAATTATTACCGCACCTCCAACAACTCCGCCAAAAAGGAATGTTGCTGTAGCACCCAATAGTACATTCTTATATGATCTATACTCATCATCATCGCCACCGACCAAACTATAAAATCCGTTTGCAATAGCCTGTCCCATAAGAGCAAATAGGTATGAGCCTGCTGCCGACTGCATTAGTTGTGCATACGCCTTCTTTCGCGCATCGCTCAATGCTTTATCGCCATACTCCTCGCGTATAGCGTTCCTATACTCTGCATTTGTCATCTGCTTTGCAATCTCCGATACACCCGACACCATCAAACGATGAAATGCAAATGGAGAGTTCTGATATATGGTCAACCCTCGTAAAACCAAAGATCTATCTGACTGCACCGTTGAAAGATATGCGCTTTCACCTGACTGCTGTGTAGTATTGAACACAATCTCCGCCTTACGCATAGCCTCGTACTTCTGCTTATCATTAGGTATTGTGTTGCCATCACGCTTCATCAACTTATTGAGTTCGTAATTGTATATAGCACGCATACCTGCCACTACAGAGATAGCATCTACAAAGGCATTGGGTGACATACCCATCTCGGAAGCAACCTTGCGGATACCCTTGTCAATCATTTTAGATCCAAGTCCCCACTTAGTCTTTGACCAACTATTTAGGTCTGCTATACCATCCTCTGCTCCTATAGTAGTGTTCAAAATATCGAGACCTGCGAACTTGCTCTCCCAACGCTTTCTAAACTGCGGAGAGTTTGCCATTGCCCACTTAGACACTGCCTTTGGATGAGATAAACAATAAGCAATCGACTTAACAAACTCCTTTTGCATCTTACCATCAAGAGCATACAACGCAAATACTGGCATAGAAGACAACTGCTTAATCGCAGTGAGTAAACGCCACGCGATGTTTGACCCAGCCCAACCGCGCATAGCCTTTAATATAGCATCCTCTATGTCGTTGCGCTTAGGCTTATAAGCATCAACAGCTATAGCACTAACATTGCGGAATATGCTATATAGGTCACCCAAGCCCTTGCGGTCTGCTTTTACGCCACCCTTATACTGGCGACAAGCATTCTTAAACTCTGTATTAGATAGTAGTGTGTTAAGATCTCTGATGAGAGGGGCAAATGCTGACCACTGATCCATCTCCTGAAGATGACCCATTAGCACCTTAAAGTAATTCTGCGTAATGTCTGGCATCAACGCATTTTTCTTTCTGTTGATGATAGCCCCTGTAATAGTCGATGGTAGCGCACCCTCATTGTCGTTGCCTACATCTACAGTCTCTTGGAAGTTAACTACGCGCGCAGGGAAATAGTTGCGCTCCTCTGCCATTGACGCACCAAACATCTCTCTATGTACCTTGTCATACACTAATCGTGTATTGGGCAATAACGACTCGTTTACCCAGTTCATAAAGATTATATAACCTTCATTCTCTTTGTTAACAAGATCGTAGAGTGCATCTATCATCTGCTGATCGATACCGTGTTTGATGAGCGAATTACGGTACATTGTCTGTCTCCACATTGCAATGATAAACATCGCTGTAGATACAGTTATTGGCTTTTCCTCAGGCTCAATAAGGTCACCTGTTCTATCTACCCCCTTAGAATATGTTATAGTCCCCAAAAATTTAGCATCCGCTTGCTCTATAACAGCAGATATAATATCGGCATCGTTCTTGCCTTTTAGACCAAGTGTTGTGCGCAACATAGATGCTACTGCAGAGCAATTATCGCTATGCTGTGTGAACAACTTATTCTCGCACTCTTGCCACAACCCCATAAAGTAGTTATAGAATCGTCCCTCTCCATTAGGGGCAAATCTATCAATTTCTTTAAGTGTTGTCTGGAATGTGTTGTATGATGCGTTAGTTGTGCCTCGTAAGAAAGCCTTAGTTCGCTCCCACACATTACCCTTATCGGGGAGTAATTTAGTATTCACACGCAAGGCATCAAGACCGAGTTTTACGATGCTACTCTTATGTGCGTCCTGTCCCATACGAAACGCTGATAAAGCATTCTTACCCTCGCGCATAAGTTGCATAATCTCGTTGTTGAGATTTTCTAAAGTCTCAGCATACTTTCTGCGGGCCTCTACCATCTCCTCACGCAACTTATCAAGTTTATAGTCTCGCACCGCCACTTTATCAGCCATACCGTAATAGTCGATGCGCACATCATCCATCCATTTTGCGATGTCTGCGATATCTTGCTTAAGCGCGATGGTACGCAAATATGTGTCATAGATGCTTCGCGCTGCATACTCGTGAGCATCGGCATCAGTATATCGCTGACTTGTTGGAGTCTTGTCTACACCAACCAGCTCCTGCGTTGCTTTCTTATTTGCAAGTTCATCAAGACGAACATTATTGCTCTCCATTGCAGTTTTCACGTCAAGGGATAGCTCCTCATCTCTACGGAACACCTTGCCTCGTTCTTCTGCATCTACATCCTCGACAATCTTTCTCTTCAGTGTCGGCATAACGAGTTTTCGCAACTCCTCCATAGTCTTAGCAGTAGCAGGGTCTACAAACTTGGCGACACTAACACCTGAGCTATTTCTTCCTCGCCACATATCTTCAAGAAGCGTGCGCGAATCAGCAACACTCATAAGTCCCTCCTTAACTTGTGTGTCTACCCACTGCGATACCGAAGACCCATCAGGAATGCGTAGGCGTAGCAACTTGTCAAGTTCTCTACGCTTGAAGCGTATTTTAGCCTCAAGGATAGTGTTTTCAATCTCTACGGCTATCGCGGATACCTGATTGATAGAACGAGCCTTATCTATTTTATCAAGCATACTACGCAGCTCATTGCGTTGCATAGAGGCTATGGTTTGGAGGTCAATAGCATTCTTTATAAGGCGTTTTATCTCGGTTATAGCCTCGCGTATCTCGCGTGTATTCATCTTTTCAGTTGCTACACGACTGCGAGACTTTTCAAGTATTTTCTCTAACTTGGAGCGCATCTCTGATATTGTGCCGTCAATAACTGCCAACTCATCAAAGAACGATAACGAAGATTCAAACTCGGATATTTTAGCATCTTTGTTCTGCTCAAAGTCGGCAACCTCTTGCTCATATCGTGCAGTCTCATCTGCTAACTCTCGATCTTCCTCTCTGTCATAGACATCAAGAGCCTCATCCAAAGTCTTCTGATCGTTGTCGTATATCTCGCGCAACTTAGATATAGCTCCATTAGCATTACAAACCTCACTCAACGCCTCAATAAGAGCATTGCGCAACTCCTGAGTGTCGATATCGTTTTCATAGCCATTCAACTCCTGCCACCACTGATGCACATACTCCTCAAAGTAGAGTGTTGCACCATTGGTGATTGAGGTATATAGTCGCTTCTCGCCCTTCTTGGCACCTGTCTCCGACGCTATACCGCGCTTCTTTCCATCTGGACTGTTATCCCATACGATGCGCACCTCACCACGCGCTATCTTTGCAAACGCCTGATGCAAATACGGTGTGCTATACTCATCAATGTCTCCAAATATGTAATCTACTTTTGCGGAGTTTGTGAGTAGGGTCTTTATTTTATCAAGTCGCACTCTGCGTTTCTCCGCGTAGTCATTCTTGGCAACATCGCGGTAGGCCTTATATCTCTTGCGAATATTAGCCTTTGTCACCTGATGCCCGCGCTTCATATATGTGCGGATAGTTTCCTCTGTGACGTGCGCTCCTGTCGCATAACTATCTGCACTATGTATCGAGTGGCGAGGGGTTAACTCCTTATTTCCAGATTCATTGGAGTTCCCACTCTCTCCTCGTGTGGCAGCACTTCCACCACTTCTCTCGCCAAGCGCAGAAATTCCTCTTGTGTTGTTATTTTGTCTTCTTGAGCGAGGCACAAGAAAGCCTTTATTCC
>JAEIGA010008191.1_pt1 | contig 15839 bp, 17 predicted proteins | sample 9270691 | NCBI WGS metagenome assembly JAEIGA01 (sample SAMN17057246, study PRJNA624740) | gut metagenome | biome: biome; isolation source: fecal sample | host: Bos grunniens | place: China: Xizang | collected 2019
ATTTAAAATTACTTTCATTTCTAAATTTGTTTAACATTATTAACTCGGGATTTCAAAATAATTGCGATAAACAAAATCCCACCAATTATCGCAAGTACTGTCTTTAAAGGGAAAGCCAGTACACCCAACCCAATATACCTGTTAGAATTTATTAATACGTCACTAATCAAAGAATAACCAGTAAGCGATTTATGCAATCAGCAAAACTGAAATACGTCCGATAAAGCAAAGATTAAAATTGAAGGAAGTATTGAACATCCCACAATTGAATCTGCAATAATTAATTCTGCCCCAACAACTGCGAATATCATATACAATCACATAAGAATAAACATTATCACAGGTATGTACTTTAAGCATAACATCGCTCGTTTGTGATCTTTCTTTAAAGATTTCATCTAAATTCCGTTTAATTGTTAATAATAAAATACCGTACTGTAAAATAGCTCACAAAAATAGAAATTATTTTAAATAAAACAACAAAAGTGCGATATTTTTTATCGCACTTTTTAATTTTTTATCATCCAAATCTGAAATTAGTTTTTATATATATTCCAGGTGTATGATTAATTACATCATATTCAACTTTGGTTCCAACACCTATCCATCTTTTTGGATAATATGTGTATTCTGCTCCAACCGGAGTTCGAAATTTATAATCATATCCAACACTACCATAAATACTAATTTCGTGTTTTCAATCCTTTCGTTTATAAGTTTCTGTTATAATTGTTTCTCTCGTTTTATATCGTAAACTATCGATTCTGGAATCTATACCACTGTGTCAAATCTCAACATCGTCTTGTTTTGTGTAGTAATATTCTCTTGGAAGAGGGATATATTTGATATTATCTTTAAATATAAGAGAATCTACTTTTACAAATACGTATTCCCCAATATTGATTTGAGGAACACGTATTTTATAAGTATTTTTCTTTAACTCCAATGGTGTATAAGATTTTACAATTTCTTTAGTAATTGTATCTGTTTTAATTAAAACATCTTTTTCTCCAATGTAAAATCGAGGAATTTGTATACAAATTCCAATAACAACACCTATAATTAGAGCTAATATATATTTTCAGTATAATTTAAAAATATCTCAAATTGTTTTATTTTCTTTTTGATTCAACATAATTAATAATACCTTCTACATGACATTTTACTATTGCCTTTTCTCCTTCGTCTGATAATAAGTATACTAAATCATCTTTATTATCCATAAAAAAGTTTTCAACAAGTACTGCTGGACAAAGAGTATGTCTACAAATATAGAACGGATATTCTCAATCTTTATCGCCATCTTGATAATCTTTGCGAATTTTGTGTACAATAAAGATCTTTTCGGCAGCGACATAAAGATAATTGGCAACAATGTCGCTTTCAGTTTGTCCTTTTGTAGTGAAACAACTTCACCCTCGTGCAGTTTTTCAATCTCCATTTCCAGCAGCATTACAATGTACGCTTATTAAAAGAACTTGATTTTTACCAAGGCGATTACAATATTCATTTACTCTTTGAACTCTTTCTTTTAAAAAGATCTTAATCACAAACCTCCCCAACGCCAATTATTCCTGCTAAAATAGCTCCATATGGCATTGGGATTAATATTGCACTGATTGCTGTTGAAACTATAGATCCAACTGCAATCAGTGCTAGTTTTATAGAAATTTTCATTAGAATATCAATTTTTCAGGGTATCCTATCCTATAATCATAATCTTTTAATGTTTCAACATCTTCGATTGATTTTACAGTAGCAATATGCTTTTGAGTATTATCGTAACACGCAGAAGCATATAACTCAATAGCATTAAGCATGTGTACCGCATTAGCAAGTTCAAGATTAAATGGAGTACCTTCATACCATAGCGTAGTATTAGTCTGTCCACTTGCTATTTCTGCATCAAATCTAAGCTTAAGACCTACTCTTGTAGCCTTGTCAAGCCACATCTCTTGTTCTGCAATGTAAAATCCATTTACTTCTATTGAAGAGTCATGTCTAAGAATCTCTTCAATCTTGTGTTCCTTCTCCATATTGAGGATTTCTTCTTCAGTTGGTTCATAAGGTATTGGTTCGTGTACTTTCCAACCATCTGCAAGGAGCATCTCTTCAGTAGGATTAAACGTCTGCATACCGTCTTTAACGATCACTATCTTATTTGCTGGTTTGCAGTGCTGTTTGCCATCAATTACTTTTTCGTAGAGTTTCATACTGTATTATAATTTATTTATTCTTCTCCATCATCTACAACTGTCCATCCACTTGGAATACCATCTGTTCCTGTTGGAAGAGTTGTCATTGCTGCGTTCTTTACGAATGTACCGCTTGAGGCAACATCGTTGACCCAACCATTCAAAGAGTTATCTGCAGATATATCAGTTGCTAACATCTTGATATAGTTGAGGCTGTTACAACCATAGAACATCCAATAGTAGCAATAACTTGCAAGTGTTGTCGCTGGTAATTCAGGGGCTCTTGTAAGATACTTACAATATCTGAACATAGCACGGTAGCAATAATCTGCCAGGACTGTTGCCGGAAGTTTAGGTGCCGTTGTTAAGTTTGAACAACCATAGAACATAGAATAGTAGCAATACGGAGCCAATGTTGTTGCCGGAAGTTCGGGAGCTGTTATTAAATTCGTATTCATAAACATACCACGGTAGCAATAACTTGCAAGTGTTGTCGCTGGTAATTCAGGGGCTGTGATGTTTATGCAATTCTGGAACATGTAGTCGTAGCAATAACTTGCAAGTGTTGTCGCTGGTAATTCAGGAGATATTTTTAAGGCAGTACAGCCATTGAACATATAGCGGTAGCAATAATTTGCCAATGTCATTGCCGGAAGTTCGGGGGCAGTAGTCAGACCGGCACAATTCTGGAACATACTGCTGTAGCAATAATCTGCCAGGACTGTTGCCGGAAGTTTAGGTGCCGTTGTTAAAGAGGAGCAGCTTTGGAACATATAATAGTAGCAATAACTTGCAAGTGTTGTCGCTGGTAAGAAATTACTACTTACGGTTACTATATTACTACAACTGTTAAACAATTGATAAAACGCATAATTCTTGCCGCTTAAACTATAATTATCAGCAGCATTATTTCCAAACAGCATTGACATACAATTACCTTTAAGATTACACTTTTTACTAATAGTAAACTTACCTATACCTTTATATAAAGCAGGTGTTAACTCACCTCTAAAAGATAATGTCTGTCCCATATTAATAGATTCTGTTACTGTATCAGCAGCTAAACTTTTCCAATTACCATTTCCATCAACACAATATTCACATGCATTAGTAGATAAGCTTGCCGTCAAACCATCCTCAAGTGCTTCAATTGTGAGATAATTATCTATATTGATTGGTCCTTCACTACTTCCTCCTTCATCGTCTCCTCCTGAACCGCTATCTCCACTACCAGGCTGTGTTTTCTCAATCAATACATATCCTCTATCATCTCCACTATGCGAACTAGCATCTTTTCTATACACAACAGTTATAGTATGCTCTCCAGAAGTTATTCCTGTAAATTCAACTAATGTATAACTAGATAATGCAGTACCAGACTGTTGATTACCTCTTGTATGTGCTTTAACTAATGATGTATTATTATACGAAGTACTTCCTGTAATTGTTTGATCCAATTGAGAAACCATTACATAGTCATAGTAAGACTCCGCATAACTCCTAATATACATCTTAAAAGAACTACAGTCTTTTATTGTAATATACATTGTAGCAACACCATTATTGACATTATGGTTACTTACACTCCTATAAACACCATCATATAATGTAGAGTCTGGATTAGGTACTGCGGCAGTTGCTTCCCATTGACTATTGAGATTTACAGTATAAGAACCTCCTGTGGTAGATCCTCCAGAACTTGCCTTCTTTTTAAAAAGCATTCTTCTTCTAATATCCATAACTCTTACTTAAATTTTTGAATAGTTCCAAGATTATTAACTATACTTATCTGATAAGTAGTGCTTGCTTCAAATGTAGGTGTTTCTCCATTAGCCCATTTAATTGTGCTTGGTAATGAAACTGTTGTACCTGAACTACTTGTAGTAAATTCTACAAAATACTCGTTAATAATATTACTATTTGAAACACTACCTAATGTAATAGTTAATGTTGATAATGAAGTGCTTGTATTTCTATAATAAATATTAGGTGATAATGACATTGATGACGATGTAGATGTTGTTAGTTTCTTGTTAACATATCCAAGATCTACTACTCCACTGGACTGACTTTTACTAACATTATCTACCTTTACAGAAGTTACGGTTCCTTTATAATTAGCTGCATTAGTTCTAATTGTATCAATATCTGAAATAATATCTTGTTTTTGAGCAAGTTCGTCTTTAGTTGCAAGATTAGAAGTATCTATTGATCCACCTGATCCACCAGACATTCCACTAACTGCTTCTTCAACAGTACGCCCATCACTCATAAATGTTGCTTGTGCATGTCCTTTAAAATATATTAATTCACCTGTACTAAGGTCTTTTGCGTCTTTTATATTTCTTGTTGCCATATTTTAAATTTTATTTTTATGCAGGATCGGTACTTAAAACTTCTTCAAATTTAACAGGGATTGCGGTGTAAGTGGATCCCACAATATTTAATATACATATTGCTGGACAATCAGATGTAATCGGTTCATCAAAATCTACAGTCAATGTATGAGGACCAATATTACTAATATATGTACTGGCATAACAAAGTCCAATCGTATTCCAACCTAATGCCAACAGATAATTTCTACCAGTATTTGGAAAGTTATTTAAATCTCCAGTAATAGTAACTGTTGTCATATTATAACTAAGTGTTCCAGCAAACACATATTCTTCACTGGTTCCTCCACCAGTCTCAATCCCACTTATAGCATCCGCCCAAGTAGTTATATTTCCTTCAATAGTACCACCTTTATCTATAATAGCTTGTTTGATAGCATCGGTACTAGATTTTATTGTTTGTAAATTTTCACTTATTGTTGACATAACCATTAACCATTAATTATACTTTCAAGAATACTATTAATATCTCCAACTAATCCATCAACATAAGCAGTAGTTGCATATGATGTTAAATCTATATTTGCAACCTTATTATCAACATAAGCAGTTGTTGCATACTCTACATTAACATCATCAATTATATCTCCTGTGTCAACTGCTTGAACATTTGCATCCGACGATCCTCCAGAAATAGTAATATCTCCACTTCCTATGATAGACTCTCCATTGATGGTCTTTAATGTCTGATGTGCAGTAATAACAGTTCCTAAATCTACAATACCACTTGAAGGATTCTTAGTAGTTCCATTAATCTTAACTCCTGTAACAGTACCTTTATACTGTTCTGTATATGATTGAAGTGCTGTATCAGCCTTACCAAGTGATGTTTGAACTGCACTCGCAAGGTCGGTCTTCGGAATACCATCATTAGGCTTACTGTAAGTACCTGTGTTCTTTGTGAAGCCCCATCCGCTGACGGTGCTCTCCGTTACCGCAGAAGGAATTGTAGGCTTATTCTTTATGTAAGCGTCAGAGCTTGTATCGGTAACATTCCAATCAGACTGCACGTTTTCCTCTCCGCCACTGGCTTCTTTCCCATTATAAAGCTGTCCGTGAGTCCATTGCTGTTGAGTATCCTTTATCCAACAATAAGATTGATATAAAATGTCTGGCGCACCGCTTTGAATCGCTCCACTAACACCTATGGTATATTGAGTGTTAGCTTCGTTGGCAGACAACTTCTTAGAGTTGAAATCCGAAAACTTCTTAAAATGTATAAATCGTTTTTGAATTGCCATCTTTATTAAAGTTTAAAGGGACGAGAGGTTTCTCGCCCCTATGTTATTACCATTCACTTAGAGTTCTTCCCACTCCCACATAGCATCAACCTCACTCTTGCTATAAGTTTCGGTCTTTGTATAGTAGTTCGCAAGTTGAGAAGAAACATCCACTCCTTGAATCAAGTCATCAACCTCGGTTTTAGTGTAAGTCGTAGACTGAGGAGCAGCCGCATCCGCCTTATCGAGTGACGCTTGTACCGCATCCGCAAGTTTGCCCTTAGTGACATTCTTATCGGCAATCTTAGCGGTTACAACCGCATTAGCCGCAAGTTCGGTAGATGTAATAGAACCCGCTACTATAGTGGCGGAAATCACATTTGAAGCGTCAATGTCAAGCTGTACTTGTGTTGCATTTGCTTTAGCTGTATATACATCCACAAGTTTCGCTACATCAATATAGAGTGGGTTAGCCACATTTTGAAGCGTTAACTTAATGTAAGTACCGGCTGGCTGACCGCTAGGGTTAGTCACAACCTCTCCACTTTCAACCACCAACTCTTTAGGGATATTGATAGTACCTACAGTAGTAGTACCTTGCTTGACTTCATATACTTGTGCATAGGCATCGGTAGCTCCCTTTTCGGTAATAGTTACCACCGAAGCAGTGCCACCAGTGCCAACCGCTGTAAGGACTTCGTTGATAGCCTTTACAACCTCCTTGTTTTCAGTTGAAAGCTCGTCTACATTACCGAGGTCTACCGCGACCTCGTTAGCCTTATTCTGAGCCGCTGAGATGAGCCCTTCGAGAGTTGTTTTATCGGAAGCCTTGAGGTAGTCTCCATTAATGGTAGCTGCAAGAGCAACTACATCGTCTACCTTCTTAATGAAAGCCTCGGTAAGACCGATTTCGATGCCATTGCTACCCGCATTGATAGCTACTGTTGTAGGGTCGGTAGCAGCAAAAGCAACGTAACCACCACCTATTGCGGCATTGTAAGACTGACCTCCTACGTTAATTCCCTTAACGAAGTTGATAGCCTTAACCATTTCGTGAATGTCGGCAAAGTAAACTCCTTGTGCAAAGACACAACTATTCTTCTCGTTACCAGCTCCACCTGTGATATAGACAATAGCATCGGTATTTTCCGCTGCCTTGCCCGATGATATAAAGGTTTCCTTTGTACCCTTATATACTTTAAATCCAGTCATTTTTGCCATATATAATATTTTTAATTAATTGTTATTCAATTAAAAGCTTGCGCTATTTTATAATCTACAGAACCCACTACATTTTCATCCGAAGTAAGTGTTGTTACTATTTTTACTAAACCGGTGTTTGCATCATTAACCGTAGCCTGTAAAGCAGAAATTGCTAAAGTATTTGCATTTACTTTTTGAAGAAGTGTTTGATCTTCTTCACCTTCTCCGTCCTCTCCTCCAGTGACAAGTGATTCTAAAGAATCAAGTCGCGAAAGGAGTGTTCCTTTATCATATCCTTCTTCAGGAGTTCCTGCTAAGGTTTCAATGACCTCAAGTCTTGTAAGAACACCTTTTGAATCAGGAATATCATCATTTGAATTGTTATTTCCGTTAATGATTAGGTTAATATTTGCGATATTAGTTTCGTTTTGCTGAGATAAACTGAGTGCTTGAGCAGCATCAGTTTTTGCTTTCGAAGCATTTTCGATCGCGCCGGTCAGTGTTGTTCCAGGTGCCACAATTACTTTTCTAGTATCTGTGGTATCTTTAGTAACACTAATTACGGTTTGATCTGCTTTTGCAACAACATCACTTACTGTTTCTGATTTCTTTGCAAGTTCGTTTGTAATTCCATCTTCAGAAAGTTTTTCTGCAAGATCTGAAGCAGTAATTACTCCCATAAGACCTGCTACAGATGCAACAGCATCGGTGTTATCAATCTTAGATCAAGATTCACCAGTAGATAAAATCCAATCACCAGCATTTACTTTTGCAATTCCCAATACCGTTGTATCATTCCAATTATTACCTTGAACGATAAAATAAACACCCTCGTATGTAGCAACATCATTAATAGAAACAGATATCGTTTCTCCCGTTAATTTATATTTTGTTAAAAAGTTTGATGTTGGAGTAATTGTTGCAATACCACTACTATCTGCAGAAGTAATAATACCTCCAAACATCACTTGTCCCATTATGATGTCAGGCAATTGACTAAGCGGAACTTTACCATTTTCTAAATCTGCTTTTCCATCAATAAGTCCTTTTAAAGCCTTACCCTGTTTTGCAGAAAGAGCTTTATTTGCAGCATCAGAAGTTAAATTATCAACTATTTCAACTTGTTCTGCATTTCCAGCATCTACTCGCAACCATCCTGAATAATCTGTACTCAATACTTTTGATACATCAACAAGCATATATACTGATTGTTCTTCCTCAACAGCTACTAATAAACCTTTATATAAATAAATGGTGTCACCATCATATGGTCACGTATCTTTTGTAATTAATTCTGATTTCTTTTCTACGACAACTCTTGGGTCGAGTGCAGCCTGCATTTTTACCTCATAATTGGCTGCATATGAGAACGTACCTTTATTTCTTGCCATAATATTTCTTATTAAAATTTAATTCTCAATTTAACTTGACCTCTGGCGGCATCATTATATGTATATACTGTATATGTAACGTTATTTCCATTTACAGTAATGTTTTCAGTACTTGTAGTCCAAACAGATAAACTAACCGCTTTCCATTTTTCGGCTCCAGTGTCATACATTTCCATATTATTAATAGTTCTACTATTAGGAATTTTAATTACCTGTGGAACTGTACCAGAAGCTTCAAGAGTAAATCCTGCATCACCTGTATACATTGCACCCGCTGTAGCATTTCATGCAACTAATGCCTGTTTAGCTACAGGAGAACTTGTTGTAACTCCTACTGTTGAGGCATATCAAGGATATGTTCCATTTAAAGTAATGGCGGGCGAATCAACAGTACCTGCAGCAAGAGGTGTAGAATAATCTCCTCCCTTATTATTTTTTGGTTGAGGACCCTGTGCGTACGCAGCTCTATACTTAAAAGTTGTACTTCCTAAAGTAACTGTTGTCGGAAGAGTTTTATTAGTTGCAGTACCGTTTACATAAATAAATGAATTTGCTGTATCTTGTGCTCCTCCTCGATTTGCCTGTTTTGTTCCACTAAGTGTAATTTTTCCAGCATCATATCCTGTAGTAAAATTACTTGATGTTGGACCTGATACTCCAACTTCTTGGGTTGAATTATAATTTTTAAATGAAATGCTTGCTGAAGGTGCAGTAAATTGAGGATTTACAGTTGGAAACAACAAATCATCAATAATTGCACTAAATGTTTTTCCCTCAACATCTGAAAGTTTAGTACCTTTAGCAATACCTCCAACTGCGTTTGGCATTGTAAGAGTTTTATCATCAATATTAGATTCATATTCACTCTTTGCAGCATCAATTTCAGAAATTGTTCCATCTAGAAATGTAATGACAAATTTATCGCCATCTGTATTTAAAGTAATATTCTTTACTACAGTGGCATCAGCGAGTGGTCCAATATAATCTTTACCACCCATTTTAATAATACCCTTATCAGTAGCAAAATAAATTCCGTTTCCGTGAGTATTTTGTACGTAAGAAGCATATGGACCTCTATAAAATTGTATCATAAAATTAATTTAAATTATTAAACATCATGTCAAACAGCACCACTTCCTTCAAGATTTTCAATCTGATCTTGTAAATCAATGATCTGTTTATTTAATTCTTCTATTTCTGCATCTAATTTATCAATTTGTGTTTCAACTGATTGACTTAAAGAATTTATCGAATTTTTATTTTGCTGAACTGCATCGGATATTGTTTTTTCCGCAAGTTTTGCCCTATCTGATTCAGAATTAATTAAATTTCTAATTTCAGAATCATTATAATTAGATAGACTTTCTAATTTTGATTTTAACTCATTTGTAAAATCATTTGTTGATAAATCTTTTCCTTTGACCTTATCAACTTTTTTATTTAATTCAGAAATAGTATATTCTTTAAATTCAAGAAGTTCGTCATAAGGCCGATACTCAATATTTAAATTATCCAAGAGATCTAATATTTCTTGTTTAGAAACACTGGCTAATTCAAATAACAAATATCACTCATTATTATCCTCATACTTTCATTGAATTTGATTTCCAACTTGTCTAAATTCTATATCTGAAACTCCTTCTAAGATTAATTCTCACGGTGCATCTTTATCGTTAGACTCATATGGAGGAATGTTTACAACTGGAACCTTAGAAACACATGCTCAAAGTTTTTTATCATATTTGACAAAATCTTGAACAAATTCATCATTATTATACGTATCACTTTCATTTCAATTAGAAAATTTAAAGGATTTACCTTTTGAATATTCTCTTATGAAATTATATTCACCAGTTGATTGTCTAAAAAAGTTTTCGATTTTAAAAATTTCCGGTACATCAAATTCGTTTGGGTCAATTAGATCAAAATCTAATGAAGTTTGAGTAAAGAAATTTCCTGATGTATTAGGTTCTAATTTTTCCACATTAGGATCCAATACATCAGAAATTTTAGATGAATTATTTAAACTTTGAGTAAAAAAATTATTCATAATAGTCTAAAATTTTATACAAATCTTTATTTGAAGCTATGTCTCAACTAGCACAATGCAGAATGTGCAGCAAATCTCAACATTCTGCAAGTAATGCTTCGTCAATGGTACAACCCATGTTTAATTTATTGAGTTGTACCATTAATTTTTCTGTTAATAATTCTAAAAGCCTAGTCATTACAATTACATGTTTGTGATTTATTAGATTTACACAAAGTATCACAAGTAGACAACGATTCGACAATCATAGTTGCATCTAAATATTTTCCTTTCACAATTAAATTTTCCAAAACAAAAACTGCAATTAAAAGAAGATCTTTAGTCGATTGCCCTTTAATCTTCTTACATGAATATTCTTTGTGATGATTAATAAAATTGTGAATAGATTCTTTTTCTAATTCTATTGTACAATTACGAAGTTTGCAGATAGAAAAAATGTCCTTCTTTTTAAAATCTGTACTATTTGCACTAGAATTAACATGATTAATAAGTGCTTCTGGATCATTTTTATCGATGTCAATATTCTTATTCAAATTAATTTGAAAATATTGAAATCATCCATCTTTAGGCAAATCTCAAACAAGTGAATCCGTTGTTCTATTTGTTACAATTTGATATTTAGTGTAGTCATCTCAATATACAAGTACTTCTATTTTGTCTTGAGTTCCAGAATTAAAATTTTCAACATCTCACATTCCAGAAACAATTAATTGACATTTGTCGTTAATTTCTAATTCCATTAGTATTTCAATTTATCATTATAAGGATTACCATCAGTTAATTGTGCAAATTCAACCTGGAGTTGTTTTTCTTTAACTTCAATCTGTTTATCATTATAATCCTTCTTATCGCGAGCTTCTCTGTCTTCAATAGCAATACGTTGTTGTTCAAGTTCAAGTTTTGCTTGACTGTTTTGTTCAACTTGAGATTGTAATTGTTTAATAGTATTATTAAACTCACCAATTTGCGATTCGTATTGTTTGATTTGATTATTCATTTGTTCTGCCTGTTGTTGCAATTGAGTAATCATATCATTTTCAGCTTTTTTAGCAGCAATAGATTTGCTAATTCTGCTCTTAAGATCTGTAAGATTCTTTGCTGTGGCGATATCAATTGCATCTGCAACATCTACCATTCCTGCTTTAATTAATTCCATATTTAATCCTCTAACTTCCTGAATTGTTTGGAATGACTCAGTACTATCTTGAATATGAATATCAAAATCAGTCATGGTGTAATGCTCGGGCAACGCAGTAAATGTTTTAACAAGTTTTGGCCCAAGAACGATTGTTCCAGTCACACCTTTCTTCCAAGCAAGTTTAGCATTATTTAAACAATCATAATTGACTTCTTTAAACATTAAATCCATGGCGTGGAAATACTGTTTAGTAAGCAAAGTGGATTGTCTAATTCCAACTTTAACATTTGATACAGCATCACGTTGTTGGATTCCACCTAACATTTCTTGGAACACACCAGTAATAGAAGATGCGTTTTCTTCAATAGCATTAATTGCCATTTGAATTGCTTGTATACTCTGATACTTAATTGTATCGTCATATCCGTTAAATGTTGTATTGATTACGTTTGCTCCTTCTTGTGAAGAATCGTACAACGCCATACCATTCTTTTTATATGCTAACCATTTTTCCAATCTTTCTGGTAACTCAACACCAAGAACAGACGGTAAGTGTGCCACATCAATCCAGTCTCCAACTGTACCGGCAGATGCAATAAGATTGTCTCTACAGAAAATAAGCAAATCATATTTATCCTGCAATTCCATGGTATTTAGCATTAAACTAAACGGTTGTCCATTTTTATCTGCAAAGAACATTCCGTTAATAGTAAGTGTACAGTAATCTGGATTCGATAAAGATCTAACTACATTCTCTGCTTTACCTCTGCAAATAAAAATATCATCTCCAATTTTAACACCCTCGTGTCTGTTGAATTTTTTACCATCGTATTCTAACCACTCACATTCATATACTGTAATCATATTATGATTAGAACTGTAATGTTCAGTTTCATACGGAAGAACTGGAGCAACTTCCAATCCACCTAATATTCCTGCAGAAGGAATCGTTGACACATTTATTTTTCCATTGCTGTCGTCATACATCAATGTTGTTGGAACATTAACATATATTGCACCGCTATCTGAATCCAATTTTGGACCTTTTTCTTTTAATTCAGATTTTGCCTCTTTACTTAATTCATCTCCAAATTCAATAAGAATTTGTTCAGCCGTCATATAACGTCTAATTACAGCTCTTGGAGAATGATTCAAATAAAAATGTGATTGATTTCTTTCAATAAATGTATCAAGTGGATTTAAAATCTCAAATCGAATATTATCATTAACAACCTTAACCCTATAATAACAAGTTCCCGTAATCAGTAAGTCTGTAAACAATTCTCTCATTTTATTTTTCAAATCAATATCTCGAGAATGTTTAATGTAACTTAAAATGTTTTGAGCAGCAATTTCATATTCAGAAACAAATGAATCTTCAATGTTTTTCTGAATCTTTTGCATTTCCTTTTCGATAAAAGGATCGTTTACAGGCTGTTCTGATTTCAAAAGAATGTTAACGATTGCATTTTGTAAATATTTTTCAAGAAAGCGATATAATTCTTGATCAATTTTCAACTTCTTGTCCCGCATCATATTTGTAATTGTTCTTTCATCTTTACAAGTAATTTGTAATTCGGGATCAAGTTCGAGATACTCTCCTACGAGAACGTCGATGTGTTTTTTGATTAATGGAGTAAATCCGACTGATGTTGGAACTCCCACACCAAAATTTTCTTCAAGATGTCTAAATTGATCTGCGTCTCTGACACAATGATAATAGTTATAAGCCTTCTTTAATTTTGATTTATCGTAAACAAGTCTACTAATACACTCATTTATTTTTTCAATAGCTTTCTTATTTTCCATTTAATTATCATTCTTCATCGTCCTCATACTCTTCCATACCGGGTAGGAGTATATCTCTAATTACTTCATATCGGAAAACTTTTTGAAGTTTTCTAGATTTCATTTCTTCTCGAACAAATTCTTTAAACTCCTCTTCGGTGCCTTGAAAACTCAAAACAGTTGGAGACATTTCCCTATTTAAATATAGTCCGAGATTATATAAATTATCATCAACGATAACCTTTAACTTTCCAACATATTCAGAATCAGTAGCTTCGTTGATGATATTAAGTATTTCTTGTTCTAACGTTGTCATGGGTTTTTCTTAATTACACCTTTACGTTTAACTCCGTTTTCGTCTGTATAATAACCAATATCAACTCATTGTTTTTGAACAGGTTGCATTACTTTTGGAGGAATTCCGGATAATTCTTCATCACCTACTTCACACATCTGTAATGCTGCGATAATATCGAATTTCTTTTTATTCTCATAAGAATAATTCAACATCTGTTCTAACATTTCATCAAAATCAATTTGATAACAATAGTCATTAATGTACTGTCCAATTAAATCCAATCCATGTCGAATTACTGCTTCAGTTGCAGGCAATCCAATTAGTCGCTTTTGACTTCGACCTCTTGCTTTTTGTGATATTGCAAAATCTGGACGAGTCATAAATAAATGACCATATCCTTTATTTATAAAATATTGTTGGATTGTAATTTTGGTATACTCAAGTAATGCTTGACAATTATATCAAATACAAAGTCTCAGTGCAGTTTCATATGCATGACGAATATCCTTTGGTCGATCTTTATATATTGCAACATATTTTGGATCTTTTGATCCATGAATTCTTTTCTTAATAACAATACAGAAATCAGATACATCTGCATCTTGTGCTGATGCTTGCGATCCCATGTCAATTGCATCTATGCCTGCAATATATAAATTTTTATAAGGCAATCCTGTTTCTTCATCAAGTTGTGGAGGTTCCACGATTAATAATTTACTCTGAGGGTTTTCAATTGGTCTAATCACACCGTCTTTGAACTCTAAAGACATTGGAACAGGTTTGGTATAATCTTTATGTACACGAATTTGTACAAGTCTGTCAGAGATTACAGCTGCATCAAAGATGTTGTCACCTTGCATAAGGAGAGCTTCTTCTGGACAGAAACAGTGCTCTGCACAATAGATTACTAAGCTTTTTCCCTCAAGTGCGTTTCTTGTTTTTTCATAATGCTCTTTAAATCGAACAGAATCAGTAACTCCTCTTTTATCAAAGTATTTCGAATCAAGAGAAAATTGATAGGCAGGTACAAATCATCCGGTATATTGTACTTTACCGTCTCTTCCGTAAAAATTTTTATACGGTAACACATTGTGTCCAATCGGATCGTTGAATATGGTTGCAAGTCCTGATAGGGCATCTCCTGAATCGCCACCTGTCCCTCCGGCTATAAGAGTTCCGATCTTTCGACCACCAAGTTCAACAAGCGCGTTTCCTTGAAATCAAGATTTTACAAGATTTGGATTACTACCAGCTTCTTCAAATATTAAACGTTCGCAACGTTCACCACGAACCTTTCTCGGATTATCTGCAACAATACCTGTTATTTGTGACATAGAACCATATTCTACTCCATCCTTAGTTAACAGCGACGCTCGTTTTTGTTTAATATTATCCACCTTCATTCTTGACTTTTTCATACCTCCGTTAGTATTCATATTAAGTCAGTTTAATTGCATTCAACATTTATCAAGAACCGGTTGCAATTGTGCATCAGCAGCCGCTGTATAAATTGTATGAAAACTTCTAGTAGTAATAAATGGTCTAACTCCAATACACGCTAGTATTTCACTAAATCCGATTGCCCTGGGCTTAAGCATGCAAACATTTTTTCCAGTATATTCACATAATTCCAAATAATGAAAAAACTCATATTGTTTTGAAGCAAACATTGGAAATCCCATTGATCGACCAGTTGTAGCTTTTGCAGATTCTTCACCTACAGTATTCATTGTATAAAAATTCAAAAAGAAATAATGATCTCCCGTAACCCTATACTTACCTACTGTATAACCTTCGACACAGCGTCTTCTTTGTTCTCTCCAATATTCATTATATTGTTTTGACTTTTGAGGATATGCCGTATATTCTCCGTTTTTCATATAATGAATTGCTGCTTCTCTAAATGGAGTCGGATCAAAATCTAATCCTTGATCCATTGTAATAGGTCTATAACCTGTAATCTCATAAGAAAGTTCTGGGTCAAAATAATGTATTTCCTCATCGAGAGGTACATCCCAGATTCCATCTTTCTTTTTAGTATGTTTTTGAGCAGAATCCTCATAATAATCAGATTCTTCCTCATCTGCTTTTTCTTGTAATCGCTTTTTTACTTCTTCTTCAAAAAGCTGTCTTATCAACTCCTCTTCATATTTGTCCGAA
>JAEIGA010008192.1_pt1 | contig 15838 bp, 3 predicted proteins | sample 9270691 | NCBI WGS metagenome assembly JAEIGA01 (sample SAMN17057246, study PRJNA624740) | gut metagenome | biome: biome; isolation source: fecal sample | host: Bos grunniens | place: China: Xizang | collected 2019
AGTATACTCTAACGAAGTGCTTTTTCTAGTATTGGTTCCATATACATACCAACCATCAAATGTATATCCTTCATTTAACTCTGCTTCAAAAGTGATACTTTCGCCACTCGTAACCTTAGTGGAAGAAGATGGTGAAACCGATGCAATTCCGCCTGAATCATCTTTATATGCTCGCACAGAATACTGAACAAGAACATAAGCACGCGCATATAAATCTAAATTTTTATTTACAGTCATCGAACATGGTAAGTCATCTATTAGACTACCACCATTGTAAAAAAGTTGAGGATCTTGATATCCGTCTTCAACTGTTGCTTTTAAAGAAACTGTTTCTCCTTTTTCAAAATACCTATTTGGTGATTTTGTAAAGCTTTTAATTCCAGGGCCCTCTGTAAGCATAACTACATAATAAGGGCCTTGTGTAGGTCCCCACACCTCATGGTATTCCTCGTCTTTATATAACGAACCAAAAGGCTCATAGGATACTCCAAGCTCTAGTTCAATTGTTGTTGTATAGACATTCTGTCCCGATACCATTTTTACAGAATTATACTTTTGAGAACCATCACTTCCATTCACACCTATATTTAAATAAGAACCCGCATGTGCGGTGCCGTCATACGTTACACTAATGGTACATATCAAAGTGGTTAAATCTGTATTTGCACTATTAAAAGATGCCATATTTTATTCCAACTCCTTTTTTATCCAAATCTTGCAATAGTTATATCCTCTCCGTTAAAATATACGCCCGTTGCATTTAACCAAATTCCTTGTGATGCTTTAATTCCTATATGAGATGCAGACTCTAAAATAATTCCATAATCAGAATTTGTTGTTGATATACCTAAATTATTTGTTCCAATCTCAACTCCATTAATTACCGTTTTTCCCGCAAGATGTCCAATCTTTCCTAAAGCAACAGCTATTTCTTCGTCATCTTCCTCTACTATATAATTTATATCAATTGTATTTGTATCAATTTTACCTGTATCGCCTCTTAAAACAGTCATTTTATTTTTACTTTTTAATTGATTGGATGAAATTGTCCATCCTCCAATTTTTCCACTACTTGCTGTTAACATCCCATCTGCAGATACTGTAAAATCATCCCCTATCTCAATCGCATTGCCGCGGCTAGTATCCGCATTTAATTTAATTGAATAGTCAACAAGCTCTCCATCTTCGTCATATTCAGGATCTCCTACTAATTTTCCATTATAAATATACCAATTACCAATATAACCTTTAGTTGCTTGAATGTTTCCTGAAATATTTGCATCTACTGCATATAAATTTCCTTCAAAATCTACTGAAAATTTTGTTCCTGCCCAAATTGCATCTGCACTTTTATCTTTGTTTCCGTTTTTATCCTTCGGCGCAGTTGAGCGCAAACCTACATCTTCTCCTTCAAGAAGTTCATCAGTAATTTCCCATCCTGCAATATGTCCCCCACCTTTTGCAGTCATATGTCCATTTGAGTCTACTTTAAAATTTTTAGAGCCAAATTCAATAAGAGGATTTCTTCCAAAATCAATTAATAATCCTCCCTTGTCCGTTGTACCATCATATGAATCTGAATAAATTCTTGCTGTTGAATCTCCAGTGTCGGTCATAGGGTCAATAATAATTCTTGCAGTTGTTCCAAATTCTGCGCCACCTGTTTCCGCATCTAAAAAGATACTTCTAACTCCTTGTGAATAGCCTAATAATCCAACAGAATTATTTCCACCACTTTCTTTAACTTCTCCCATAACAATACCTGTAAATGTATTATTATTTTCTTTAATTCCTGCTCCAATTTGTGGAGCAAGTATATAATTTCCTGTGTTATTTATGTCAATATGATTCCCATCCCAATCATTTAAATTAGCAAAACCATATCTATTTAAATACATATGTATAGGAATATGTAGTGCCGCTATTGATATACCATCTCTAATTACTACACATTCAATGGCATTAGATAAACATTCTCCATTATAAGGTTCATTTGGTCTAATAGTTCTTTCCCAATTAGCCACATTTTGATTACTATACGCAGGAATAGATAAATGATTCATAGGCTGCCATTCATTGTCTCGATAGAGTTTTCCAATAACATTCCATTTATATTCTTCAATTGCCTCATTTTGTGTTATATCTACATCGTTTTCAAACAATTCAATTTCAAATAAATTTGAACCATTATATCTTGGTGAAGTTCCATCAGAAGCATATTTTACAAAACTAAAACCAGTTCCTTTTTTCAAATCGATTTTATAATTATTATTTAACACAGTAGCAGTAATAATTGGCATTGTTGCATAAAACACTTGTTGATTATATGTTACTTTGCATTTTACAATATTAACCACATTGTCATTTTGATCATCCTTTTTATCAAAACCAAAACCTAAATATTTATTATTATCATTTTCATCTCTTTTAATGAATAAATCTGACAAATCATGAATATTACTAGCATAAGTGTTTAATGGAATAGACCACTCAATCGCGTATGGCTCTTTATCCGATACTGCGCCATCTTCATCATTTTCAAAAATTTTATTATCATTTTCCCATAATTGAACTTTAAACCATCTATCAGTTTGTCCAACTGGTCTACTATAATTAAGATTATAACTCTCTGTTGTTTGATCATAAGTAATCATAGGATAAGCAACTTCTTCTCCCTCAATAGTATTAGGGACTATGCGACAATAATAACTTGTTCCGTTCGTTCCAGGATCTCCTTCTTTTAAGAAAGAAAAACTTGTTTCCGCATTATATATAAATCCATCATATTCAATAGATAGTTTAATATTATTTTTAATTTTTGTTGAATTAAATCTTTTTGCAATTTCATAATTTAATTCTGGGTATCCTTTAAATACAAAACCTTCTTCTGTGACTGTTCCGTCTGCATATCCATCTGGCATTACAATTAAAGACTCATCTTCAAAAGGCACTATCCATTTCACGCTACCAGATGCGCAAACTTCCTCTGCAGGAATCAACATACCTGCACTATCATAAGTTGTAAAACTTAATGGATAAATAACTTGAGGATTATCCATAATAGTTGATGTTGGCGCAACTCCATCTTCATCATATTTAAATACTTGAACTCCATTATTTAAAATAAAAGTATATTCATTTTCTTCCATAACTTCGCCATTTGTTAAAGTAATAGATGATGTTCCTAAGTATGAACCATTTGTTGCTAAATAAACTGAACATTTATAAGTAGCAAAAGTCATAATAGTTTTCATATTAATTTTTTCCACTTTATTATTATTTGCAGCTACCTCTGATAATAAATTATTATTATCTAATACTATCCAATAATAAGTATAGTCTTTTGTATTTTCTTGTTCATCAATTAAACAAGTTAAAGTTGGTTCTCCAACACCCTCAAAAAACATTGTTCCACTATCCGAAACAATAGATATTCTATGTAGAGAATCTGTATTTTTAAAAACAATTTCTTTTGATAAAATTACATTTCCGTATAAAGCTACACATTTATATTTAACTTCTGTTGTTAAAATTTCATCTTTTCTTAACTTAAACTCATCTGAACCTGGTATCCATTCTATTGCCAATGGATCACCTTGCTCATCACTTGTTAAAATATTGGGCTTATTTAAACACTCCCAACCATTTCCACCATATTTATTAAATTTAGTTAAATCAATAGAAGATACTTTTGCATTTTCTCTAAACCAATAATATTTAATTTGAGAATTGTCTTCTACAACGTTTCCTTTTACAACCACTTGTGCTTTCATAAATTTTTCGTCTGTTTCTGAATTTTGCTCATCAAAATAGGTTCCCTCTAAGGTTACAATAGAAAGATAGCAACTTAACAAATCTTGCTCTGGCACTTCTACCGCTGCATACATTGAAATATTTTTAATAAATATATCATTTGGTTGATTTGCTTTTTGTTCTGGAAAACCATATTCAAATATAGAAATATTCTTTACCTCTTTAAAAGTTTCTGGAGTAATTTTAAATACTGCAAATTGTTTTGTAAACTCATTTAAAGCATAAGGTTCTCCTGTAATATTATTTATATCTAATTTATAAGTTTTTGTCACAATCTCTGGAGTTGAAGAATTTTTTTCTGCTTCCGATGCATAAAAATCTATATCAAAAGTAATTCCATAATTACCTTTATATCTCTGTGATTGCGGCAATGCTGTTTTAATATCTGCCTCAATTATAATATGAGAAGATTTTGATATGTATTCTTTAATTTCATTATCTTTTAAAAATACCAAATCAGAATCAACATCTCGTTTATCTTCTAAAATGAAAGAACACAATTCAAAATTATTGCTATTTGAAATTAGGCTTGTTCCAATTTTTTCATATTTATTTTCAGGCGAAACGGCAGTGATATAATCTGCTCCTAATTTCTTAACTGAACCTAAAATAGTTTTATTCATATTTAAATCATTATTATGAATCAAAACATAAACTTCAGTTCCTTTTGAATATTTTACATCTACATTTTCTGTATATGCAAAAAATATATTATCTTGATATTTAACTTTGTATTTACCAATAGACTGATCTACACAGCTCACTACACTTGCTCGAATAGTTCTATCATAGCCTGCGCTAGCAACCGCCTTATTCACAATCAATTCTATGGCTTCACAAATTTGATTTTCAATTTGATTTGTTCCCAGTGTTCTCATCTCCTTTTTTCTCTATTCATTTTATATAATTTTTTTATAAGAAAAATTGTATATTTACACCCAAAAAGAAAAAAGAGAGAAACATCTCTGTTTCTCTCTTTAATTACTCTTTATGAGCGAAATGCTCTTTGAGCTGCTATATTTGTTAAATTCTTTAAAGCATCTTCAATCTCATGTGAACTTTGGACATTAGGGAATGTTGCATCAATATGAACATTTTGTTCCATTGTTTCCGCTCCAACATGCGCTAACAATCCATTCGCATTTCCATTTAACTGCGCTAACCTATTTAACATTGTACTACCAATTGTATTTGTAATGTCTCTTAATATTTCAACAGCACTTAACATATTTGATGTATCTTGAGCATTTAACACTAATTCTTTTTGATGAAGAAGTGCTAATCTTCCACCTTCTCCCCATGTGCCCGTGTATCCACCCGTATCATATCCTTTAAGTTGACTCTTTTTAACCCAACCTAAACTATCAATATGATATGGATGAGAAGCGTTTGAATTAGATGCGATACGAGTAATTGTAACCTTTCTATCAGATGAACTCGTTCCAGAAGTTCCTCCTCCAAATGAATCTGCATACCATCTACCGCTTCCACCAATAAATGTTACTTTATCGCCAACTGAGATTACTCCATCCCCATCAGCCTTTGTTTCTTCTGTTTTTGTCTCTTCAAACTTAGGAGATTCAGGTTTTACCATTTCAGGTTCTTTTTCGATTGGATTATACTTATCTGCACCAGCTTTATCTGCAGCATCTTCATTTGCTGTTTTCCAATATTTATAGGCTTCTTCAGTAGCTTCCATAGCTGCGGTTTTAGCATCTTCATATTTTTCAATCAAATCATCTAATTCATCTAAAACATTTCCAATAGCAGTTAATTCATTCTCATATGAAGTTATTAAATCTTCATTATCTAAAATTAAATCTCGTGTTGCATCTACCGTGTTATCAATACCATCTTTTATATCTTCAAAATCTATACCAGCAGTTTTTTCTAATCTATCTAGTTCTCTTTCATATTCTCTTGTTGCGTCATCAAGTTCTTCCATAGCCTCTTCACAAGTTGGAATAAATCCGCCTTCTCCTGCAAATGTATCAGCCATTTCTTGAATACCAGAGTTCCATTGAGGAATTAAATCATTCATTAGTAAATCTTTTTCTGCTTGAGTAAGATTTGTGTAATCTGTTAACTCTTGATTTCTTAATGCTGCCAATTCAGCAAAAGCAGACTCATAAAGATTATTTCTAATCTCTTCATTTTGAGCAACTAGCCCATTAATTAATTCTCCATATTGTTGTTGAAGCAATAATTCTCTTGCGGCTCTCTCATCTGGGTCATTAATTTGTGCAGCTTCTTTCATTTTATCTTGATACTCTTCGTAAACATCATATAGTTGACTTAATTTATCTTTATATTGTTCCAAATCAAAATTATATAATTCATTACGCGCATCTGCTAATTCCTTTTCAGCATCACTTACTGCATCTTCATTCGCTGCATATTGATATGTATAATTTCCTTGGCTATCTCTACGCAATCTTAATTGAGATTTATTTTGTTGAGCTTCTTCTAAAGCAATTTGCTTCAAGGTTAAATCATATTTCTTTTCCGCTCTTTCAATATCATATTCAGTTAATTTATCCTTTTCTCTTAACGCTTCAAGCTCTTCTTCCATAACTTCTCTTAATTTCTTTTGAGTTGTCAAATTATCAGTTCCATCAATAGCATCTTGATATTTACGAGCAATATCTTCAATACCATATAATGAATTGATTTCATCTAAAAACTCATCAGAATTTTGTCCTAATAAATCCCATTCTTCAGAAATATATTCTAAACCTTTTCCATTTGTAACTTTATCATTTAAATCATCAAAGATTTTTTCAATTGCATTTAAATATTTATCTTGTAAAGTCTCAATAGAAGATTCAATTTGAGAATTTAAATCATTAACTGCATTTTGCCAATTATTTTTTGCAGTTTTCCAAGCTTCTTCGTCCTCAAGAGGATCTAATGAGTCCATTTCATTTTTCCAGAAATCTACTTGTTGTCTTTGGAAATCAATTTGTTGTCTATTATTTCTTTCAAGTTGTTCATAATATTTATCCAATTCTGCATAACTATCTTCGCCATTAATAAGTTTAATAATCTTCATATCATGCTCTAATAAATTTGTAATTTGTTTATAGGTTCCAACTTGATCACTAAATGCATCATTTGCTTCCTTCATCATATTAATATATGATTGTTGAATTTGATTCACTATAGAATTAACATTTTCTAAATCTTTCATTAGCTGTTCATAATATTTTTGCAAATCTTCTAATGCTTTTACCCTATTATTTCCATAAACACTTGAACTGCCTGTTAAATCCATTGTAATCAATTCAGCTCTAACATCATTTAAATGCTTTGTTGTAGCTTGAATTAATCCTTTATCGTTTTCTTTATAATAAGTAGATAAACTTGCTAAATCTGCTTTTGCGGCGGTTAATAAATCATCTTCAGACATTTTTTTCTTAAAGCTATTCCAGTCCTTCTCAGCTTCTGATAAATCTAATCGAATCTCCACTTCCATACTAAATTTTTGAATTTGCTTTTCAATTTTTGTATTTTCTGCTTCTCTTTGAGATTTCAAAATATCTGGAATTTCTTCAGTCATTAATGTGTCGTAACGTTCAAGAGCTTCAAGGAAATCATCCCATCTTTTCTCTGCTGCTTCTTTTGTTTCTTCATATTTTTCCTGCTCTTCTGCCGACATACTTGAATATTTATCATATACTGCTTGTATCTTTTTAGCTTCATTTTCATATACTTCTTTATAATTTGCCACAGTTCCATCTTCATAAAATACAAAACCATAATCATTTGATAATGAAGTAGCTAGTCCTAATGCCTCTCCTTGAGCGATAACTAATTTTTGACTATAATTTTCAATTTGAGCATCTAATTTTCTAATTTGATCTCTTAAATTTTCAATTAATGCAGTACCAAAAACTTCTTCTTCTTTTTCTTGTAATTCATCTAATTTGTTTGTAATTTGTTGAATTTCAATATTTATATCATGATAAATATCGTATTTATCTTCTAGTTCTGCCTTATCAGGTTCTTTAGATTTATCTTTTCCATCCTTACCTTTGCCTGCACCAATATTGTTTAATGAATTAATTGCTGAAAGATATTGAGCAGATACTCCTGCAGCCATGCTTTCAATATCATTAGCTTGTTTACCAAGCGCATCCATTGCATTTTTAAATGATTGTGCTAATTTTTGATAATCCTCTTCTGTGGTTGCGCTTTCAAAATTTGTTTTTAATTCAGCTAATTTCGCTCCCTCAGAACTTGCTGCTGCACGGCCAGTATAATTAACATTAAAATCAGCCTTTGAAACTTTATTAATATCTCCAGATTCTGCCGCCTCATGAGCAGATACTGCAGTTTTTGCAAAAGCAATTGCTGAATCTGCTGCACTTTCATAGGCTTCGCTCCAATTTTCTGCAACAACTCTTCCTTGCTCCATTGAATCATTAGCTACCGCCTCTTGATTATCTTGTTTTTGTTCTGTGGATTCAACATCATTTTCATTTTCTAATTTTTGAAATCCTTCTTTAATTTTTTTAGTTTCTGCATCAACATCGGCATCTTTCTTCTGTAAAGCAAGTGCAGCTTCATACATGCCTTTATAAATTGCTTGTTTTCCTCTTAATTCTGCAGCTTGGTCTTTTAATTTATTTACAGTAGTTTCTGCACTGATACGCAACTCATCTTTTGCTGCTTCAGTTGCACTTTTTACCATAGCTCTATTTAATTTTACAGAACCATCTTCTGCTTTTTGCATGCCATTAAGAATACCCGGAAAGGCATTTCCAACAGCTCTAATATCATCCGCGGCAACAATATAGCCCTCTCCAATTTTTGATGCCTGTTCAATTAAATTATCTGTGGCGTTATCAAAAGTATCAAAATAATCTTCTGCTTGTGCATGAATTTCAACATTTACTGCATAGTCTTTATCTAAAATATCGTCTAATTCATTTTCAAAATTATCAGAATCTAGCCAAGCCTTGATGTCAATTTGATCATTATCTTTAAATTTTTCTTGAATATCATCATAAGCATTAGAAAAATCTTCTTTTACACTGGCTTCTTGTAACTCGTGTAATTTATCTTGAATTTGATAAAGTGCTTGATACCATTGTTCTGTTCCAATTAAACCTTTTGATGTAAAGGTATCAACTGCAACACCTAACTCTGGATAAAGACTTTTTAATTTTTCCGCTTCAGCAACTAACATAGTAAATGTCTCAGTTAAATTGCCAGATGTTAAATCTCCAGAAAGGGCTTCTAAAATAGTCGTATCTGCATGATTATTCCAAGTTTTAATTGTGTCTGCCCCAAGTGCGCTTGCATCTGATGTTACTGCACGTTCCATTAAATATTTATGTAATTCAGTAATAAATTGATCTGCTAATTCATCACTTAATCCCAAGTCTTTTAAAAGACCAGAATCTCTTAAAGATTGCTTTACATTTGCAATATTTGTTCCAGAATCTCCAAAAAACAATTGCTTTGCGACATCTTGGCTCATAAAAGATAAATCATCTGTAAATTTAATCTTGCCATTTTCTACAGTCGTACTATCTGCAATTACTTTAGCTAAATATTCTCCATAATCCCCTGCGGCTTTCGCACTTGCAGCTTCTATTTTTGGAGCTAAAATTTTTGCTTCTGCTTCTGCATTTGAAACATTTTCATCTCGAACCACTTGTCCATAATACAATTCTGCCATATCTTTTAAAGTAACTGTTTTTCCAGTTTTAGTATTATCACTTGGATTATATAAATCCCAACGAGAATCTAAATCGCTATCTCCCCATGCAGAACGCTTTAAATTAAAAATACTTTTGAACCAATTTCGTTCTAATTTTACTCCATACTGCTCTTCATACCAATTTTTAACTCGCTCTGCTTCCTCATCACCTAAATAGGCACCTTTACTATGTTCTAAAGATAGCCATGAAGAACCAGTTCTATTTTCATCTATTTCAGCTTCTATCTCCTCTTCACTTGGCATTACTCCTTGATTGGTTGTTAAAATACGAGTTGTAATAATTTCTTCAACTTTTAACTGCCCATCATCATTAATAATACCTTTCATTTTTAAATATGATTCTGTAGCTTGCTTTGTATATGCTTCTTGCGCACGTCTTGAATCATTTAAAGAATTAGCCATTTTTTCATATTCTTCAATATTCCAAAGAATACTATTTTTCAACTCCATGCTTGCATCTGCAAAACTTTCAATATTCATTAGTTCAGCTTCTAATAAAGTTGTTTGATCATTATCATACATATAATTAGCTATATCTCTAATAAGCTCTTCTGAAACTTTTTGAGACATAACTTTATATTCTCCTAATGCGCCTTTAAAATAATAATCTTGAGCTTCATGTAGGGCTTCTGCAAATACTGTTGCTCTTGTTGCATTTGTAAATTCTCCTAATGAATTTGCTCCATTATTATTTCTATAATATTCCATAGCTTCTTCTTGAGTTATTTTTACCCATTGTCCCGTTGCATCTCTAACGACAGTGGATAACAAAACTTCTACGCCCTCTTTAAGGTCTGAAGTACTAAAAGACTCAACAGTGCTATAAGTTCCATCTGCATTACGAACTTTTCTTCCTCTATTCCATAATTCTTTTTCACTTACCTGTCCATTATACTCTGAATACTCTCTTCTAATAGTATCATAAATTGCTTTTCCATCTACATTTCGATATTTATTTTCTCTCTGAAATGCAGTAATATTAGCCTGATCTTGAGCTTCTTTTGATCTGATTAATCCCGTTAAATAATCTATTTGCATATATTGAGAACGTAAAATCTGTTGTTCAAGAAGTTTATTCATACCTTCTTCATTAAAAGTAATAACACCATCATCGTACCTTGCGTATTGAGCTAATTGTTCATGTGTTTCTAATAATTCTAAAGCTTTTTCATTCGCCTCTAAGACTGCTTCTTTATATTCTAAGGTTCCTTTTTCTAATTTTTTCATATTATTAATTGCATTTTTATAATTATCTAATGAACCTTTAAAATTATTAACAGATTCTTGAGCTTCATCATATGCTGTCTTTAACTCTTTTACCGCCTCAGCGGCTTCTTTTGCAGCATCCGCATCTTGATTATATAATTTTACCAATTTATAAATACCCACACCCAAAGCTGCAATAACTGCTACCGCTGCTAATGCCCATCCAACCAAGGTTGCTAACGAACCTCCTGCTGCAGTAATAGCTTTTCCCCAAAGTCCTGTGGCTTTGGCCATCATAGTATTTTTGCCAATTAAATCTTTGTATAAAACAACCTGTTCTTTATTTGCCATTAAAAAATCTGTTTCATTTGTAGCTTGTTGTAAAAGTTTAACTCTAAGATTTTCTTTTTCTTCTTCGTTTAATTTTGCTAAAGTTTTTGCTTGTTGTTTCCAAAGTTGGTTCATTCGAATTGAAATCGCAGCCTGACGTTCTGCGGCAGGATTAAGCGCTTCCATTCCCTTCGTATATCCGTTTAATGTGGCAATAGCTCCAGGTAAAAATGCAACTAACTTAGGTAAATCTTTTAAACTATTTTTTACTGAACTTAATACACCCCAATTATTTTTAACCATCATTATAGCCATGCCTAAATTTGTCATTAATTGAAGTAGTTTTTCTGCTCCTGATAAGTTCTCATTATTCCAAATACTTGGTAAGTTTGATAATGCAGCAACTCCCGCTCCCGCTTGTACCAAAGCCGCAGAAAAATCCCACATAGAACCAATTTGTTCTGTTAGTTTAAATTTTTCAAGAAAAACCGTCTGTTCTTTATTTAAATCCAATATAGAAGTATCTATGGCATGAATACTTGTCGTCAAATCTTTACTTAAAGTCTTATCTATTCCTTGAAGTTGAAGACGAGTGGTATTAAAAATTCGTGTCATTGCATCTTCTAAATCTGTCATTGCCCCTTCAAAGACTTGAATACCTTCAAAATCTTCATCTTCCAACATGCTCAAAGCATTATTTGCATTATTTGAAAAAGCAGTTCTTGCGCCTTTTACTGCATTATCTGCACGAGTTTTTTCTTCAATATCTAATATTTGATTTTCTTCCGCCAAACGAACAATTTCACTTGCTAAATTGTGATAATAATCAAACACTTTTGTGATATCTTTTAAACGATTTGCTGCTTCAGTCTCTTTTCGTTTTAACAAAGCTTTAATTTCTTGCTCGCTTTGTTTATAATCTGTTTCTGCGGATTTTGCAATATCAACCAAGAGTCTTGCAGAAGATTTATCATTTGGAGATTGCATGTCATAACTAGCTATTGCAGCATTAATAGAGGCTGTATCATACTCTCTTTTTCTATTTACTCGATTATTTTCTGCAATTCTATATTCTTGCTCCCATTGCGCTAACTCTTGAACTGAACGCTTTTTAAATTCTGCATAAGCTTTTGTCCAGTCGTCACGAATATCAACCCAACTTTGTAGCATATTTTCTTGTGTATCCCACATAATTTGTTTAGTAACCAATGGATCATCATTTGCCACATCTGCATTGGCTCTTTTGCTTAATAAAGCTTGTTTAGAATAGCCACTATGATTTTTCATAAAAGTTTTATCATTTGCTAAAGCCTTATCAATAGCAGTGTCCATTCGCACTAAACTATCTAAATATGTTTGCATTTCTTGCACAGTTAGCTTAATAAGCTCTTTTTCTTGCAACAAATGAGCTCTTCTTTTTACGAAATTGTTTGCTTCTACCTGTTGAGTATCTGACATTAATCCCATATATTTGTTAGCTTCAATTGTTGCTTTTGCCATCTCTTCTAGATATTCATCTGAAGCCTTTTTATTATGTTCATTATAAAAACTTGCAGCTAAACCGGTTTTTATTCTTTGCATTTCATCGTTTTCTTCATCTTTTCTACGATTTAACGCTCTTTCTGCTCCCCAAGAACCTAAAGTTTGGCTGCCCTTTTTTATACCTGCAGTTGTTACCAAGGCTAAAACTGGCCAAAAGCCACCTAAAGATTCTGTTACATTAGCAATACCGTTAGTTAGCAATGTCAATAAATCAATAACTCCAACTAATCCATTTTTATCAGTTAAGCTTTTAAATACTCTTTCCCATGCTGTGGAAAGCTTTTCCAAATGGGCCTCTGTACTTTCCATGTATATATTTTGTTGCTCTTGTAACGTACCCATAGCATTTTTAGATTCCTCTAAGGCATCTGTATACATATCCCAATTACTAAATAAAGATAGTAAATTATTATACTGACGGGTACCTGCCATTACTTGAGATAATCCAACCTGTTGTTCTTTTGTAAATTTATCCCATTTTTCTCCAACTTCAGCAATAACTTCTCCCATATCTCTTAAATGCCCATCTACATCTAAAACATTAATTCCAAAAGCATACATTTGAGATGTATATTCTCCAAGAGAAATTTCTGAATCTAAGCCTGCTTCAATATCTCCCATACGCGCATAAATTGTTTTTAAAGCCGTACCTACCGACTCTGGCGCTTGTCGAGTTACAGAAACAATAGTTGCCATTTGGGCGGAGAGTTCATCTATATCAACTCCCATAATATTCGCTGCAGAAGCAACCTTGCTCATACCTACAGATAACTCTTCTAAATCTGCTGCAGTTGTTGCTGCCACTGCTGCCAATTTATCAACATAAAGTTCTGCCTCTTGTGCACTTACTTTATAACCATTCCACACCGCTGTTAACTGCTCTGAAACTGCAGAGGTAGATTGTCCAGTTACATTAGCAGCTTTTAATGTTGCTGCAGTTCTTGATTGCACATCTGCTTCACTTAAACCTTGTTGATAATAAATTAATGAAGCTTCTGTGTAATCTGTGGTATTTTTCCCTAGAGATTGCGCAGCTTTATTTGCATATAGAGCAAATTTTTCCATCTCTTCTGCAGATTTACCTGTAACGATTCTAATATCATTCAATGATGTATCTAATTTTTTTGTATAATTCCAAGCTTGTGAAATTGAATTTGTGATACTATTAAAAATACTTGATGTAACTCCCCATTTCGCAGTATTTCCCATAGATACCATAAGATCTTTCCAAAGCTTATTTTGCTCTTTTATTTGTACATTTGTTGTGAAAACTTGGGTTGCAAAATCATGAAATACCTTAGAACCCTGTCCTCCAATTTGAGAGAGTCCACTAGCAATTTTTTGTAATCCGTTATTTCCACCTAATGTATCTATTTCCTTTTTTAACTGAGTTAAATTTACAGTATTTAATTTTGGATTAAATGCTTGATGCATGATTTTTTCTAATTGACTTGCGCTATGTTGAGCCTCTTGCAATTGTTTTTGATATTTAACAATGTCTTCATTTTTTAATTTGCCAATATCATAACCAATATTTTTAGACATATCATCCATTGTCATTTTTTGAATCTGTTTTAATTGAGCGATCATACTATTATAACTTTGCTGATCAATTTTTAAATCCATAACCCAACTCAAACGATTTTGTCCAACTGCCATTTACTTTACCTCCTTTTATTTCTCTCTATCATAAAAAAAACCTATGAAAAATAGTTCATAGGTTTTTTATCTTATAATCTTTTTATTTAACAATATTAATTGGTCTTCCACCATTTAATGCTTTAGCAAAATCTGTTACCGCACTAAACTTCTCTGGATCAAACTCATCAACAATTTTTAATGCTGCTTCTGCTTGACCTGGTAAATCATTAACAAAAGTAGAAAGAACACTCATAAAAGACTGTTTATATTCTTGCTGAATTGTTAATGTTTCTTGTAAATATTCATATAAATCATTATATTCTTGTACTTCTATATGTTTTAATATTTCATCCAACAGACCAGAACTTTTTAAAATATCATATAATTTTTCCTCATCTTCTCTTTGTTTATCTGTAAAATTAATATTTGTATATAAATACACAATATATAAATGAAAGTATAAATCTAATTTAATAGGATTATAAATACCCTCTTCAAAACTTTTTTGCAAAGTAATAGATATTAAATCATATTTATCTTTTATAGGTAAATATTTTAAAATTTCAATATTATTATCTTCAAAAGTTAAAATATTTACATCTTTATTTATTTTTAATTTTAAATTTGTATAACTAACCTTATTAGCCATATAAATTCAACCTCCTTTTTTCTCTCTCTTTTATATCAAAAATATTATATCATAATTTTCTATTTTTGTCAATATCTACTTAATCATATTCGCAGCGATACCAATGTGAAGCTTCATTTGATGAGCTTGCATTAAAATTTTTGTAATACGCTCTTGAGGACCACTCTCTGCCCAAGTATTATCCCATTCAGGATTATTATAACCTGATATTTTTGCAAATTTAGAAAAACCAGCATCATTACTAATTGCTAAATTTAATAACTCTGACATGGTAAAAATTTTAAAATGTCCAGGTTTACTACTATCATTAATAACAAAGTATTCTGCTACTCCCTGCTGAGTCTTTGCTCCATCCCATGCGGTTTTACTAATATTTAAACCTGTTAAAGCATTAATTAATAGGATCTGTTTAATTAAAGTATGCATCTGATCTCGAATGCGAATAAGAGGCTGGACTACATCTCCTTGCATAGGATGCTCCGCCGTAATATTAAAATAATGATTAATAAAATTATTTTGATTTTCATTTTGAATCAAAGTCAAAAAAGATGCCCCTGTCATCGCAGAAATAGATGACTGTTTTTTTAAATTATAGTTTTTTACAGAAAGTGTTTTTACACCTTCTGGAGTCTGAATTTGTACGTCTATCTTATTTTGTGTTGGCATTGTTGCCTTAACATAACCTCCGTTTTCGCTATGATATTCCCAGCCTTTCGCCTCTCCTAATTTCGCCAAATCTACAAAAATAGAACTATAATCAACTTGCCAATATCCAGAAGAAGTTTTATTTTTATCTCCAACTAAAGCATTTTCTAATGTTTTTTTTAGTTCTGCTGCGCCAACGCCTTGTAATTTTGCACCTGCAAAAGCTGCGCTCAATTCTCCTAATTCTCCTTGAATCTTACTTTTATTAATTACATTATATAAAC
>JAEIGA010008193.1_pt1 | contig 15837 bp, 13 predicted proteins | sample 9270691 | NCBI WGS metagenome assembly JAEIGA01 (sample SAMN17057246, study PRJNA624740) | gut metagenome | biome: biome; isolation source: fecal sample | host: Bos grunniens | place: China: Xizang | collected 2019
CTAGATGCTATATGTGAAAAGTTAGGAGAATTAAGATTCAGACCTACAACACAAGATAGTCCTCTTACACCGGATACTGGTTATCGCGAATGTATGCTAACTGCATATGCGCAAGCTAATACATTAGAGAAATCACTTAGATAATTTCTACTGAGCTAAATACTTTGTTAAGAATAACACGAAATTTTATAAGGAGGTATATATTATGGACCCAGATGCAAAAGTACAAGTTGCTACTCTTGGTACTGCGCTATTCTATTCTACAGAAGATTTATCATTCCTTGGTGTAGATGGAAGCTATAATGCAGATACATTAGAAGAGACATTAAAAAAGACAAATGAGCAAGGTGAAAAAATATACAATCGTATATATGGTTTAGCTAGTACACCAGATTTTGGTGGACAACCTAACACAATAGACACAACTACTCTTGATAATACTAAAGCTGAAACATCAGTTTTAGGATTACAACCAGCAGCAGAAGTTACATATGAAATAAATATGATGAGCTTCAAAGATGTACCTACAGATGGTACAGTACACAACTTAAGAGCAGTTAAAGCTATGGCTGACGATAAAGCTACAGCTCACTGGATAGTTGTAAAAGCTTCAGGTGTTATAATCGAATATAATGCTAAAACAAATATTTCATATACAGCTGATGCTCAACAAGATATTGAAAAATTCGCTATTTATCATGATGTTAAATCTGATATAGCTGTTTCATTACCAGCAGAAGTAACAGGTGAATAATAATTAAATAAACTAAACTTGGTGGTCAGTTTAGCCAGTGCAATCTTCGGGCGTTTACACCCACCATTTTTTATAAATAGGAGGATTGAAAAATTATGGATAACGTAGTTATAATCAAAATTAATGGAGTAGAATATGAATTCAAATTAAAGAGTTCATCTATACTATATTTAGAAAAAAAATTAGGAAAAAATATATTTGAGGCATTTCAAAACCCAGACTTTACTATCATGGTAAATTTATTTTATGCTTGTGCTAGTAAAGAATGTAAAGCGAAATACTCAGATGAAGGTGAATTATTTGACGTATTATTAGAAGAATACGGAATGCAAGAACTTGCTGAGAAATATTTAGCTGATATAGTTCAAAAATCTGGATTAGTACAAAAACAACAAGAAATACCAATGACTCCCAGTCCAGAAGTTGCAGAGAAAACTTGGAATAAGTAAATTATTCGAAGAAGAGTATCAATATGACCCACTAGCTGGATTTCATGCTGTTCACGATATCTATGTTGAATTAGTAAAACAAGGTTGTGAATTAAGGGACCTTTACGATTACTCATGTAAAGAATTATTGTTTATGTTAAAATACAAACGAGAAGGTTTAGCTTATAAAATATGGCGACTAGGTAGTATGAACAGGGCCGCATTTGGTGCGAAATATTATCCTGGTAAATTAGAAGAAGCTATACCAGAATTGTTTGAAAAGAAAACTCAAAAAGCTCCGATGCCAGATTGGTTAAGAGAGGATTATGAGAAAAAGATAAACAAAGCAGTGAAACCCAATAGAAGGAGTTAGTCAAGTAATAAATTTTTAGGTTGTAGGAGGTAGTTTAATATGGCAGATAAAGAAACAGATGTAAAAATATCAATGGGTGTCGAAGTAGACGAACGCCAAGTTGAACAAGAAGCGAAAAAAGCGAGTAAAATATTTGAAAAAAACTTCAATACGGGCTATATTAAATTGCCAAAAGAAATAGAAAAGTTCAAATATCCGGAACAAAAAATAACTAAAAGTGGATTAACTCAAGGGCCGGATTATTCAAAGTTACAAAAAGCCCAAGATGAGCTTATTTCTAATTGGAATAAGCTATCTAAACAGGGCTTTTCTTCACGTGATGAGGATGTGTTGGCTGTATTAAAATCTTTCAGAAGCTATCAAAATGCAGCAAGACAACAATATGAAGGTAAGTCATCGGATGAATCTGATGATAAAACTTTAGCTACTATAAGACGTACCATAGGAGCACAAATCAGTAAACATTTTACTCGTTTGATGGGTAATGTTCCATTAGAGGAATTTAGTGATAAAAAAGGAATGTTTACTGGTGCGAAAAATGATAAATTATATGAAAGATACGCGAAAGAAGCCATACAAAAACATAGGGCAGCAGAAGCCGCAGGTGTAGACTTATCAAAAGATACACCATTGACTAATGAAGATAAAAAAGCAATTTTCGATTATGAAAAGAAATTATTAAAAGATGCTCAGATAAAAAAGACAATGGAGCAAAAAGAGTATGAGAAAAAACACTATAAACAAACATTAAAAGAAGAAAAGAAAGCAATTAAGAAGATAGAACAGGAAAGAATTGAAACTGCAAAAAACGCAGTACCAATTCCAGAAAGAACTGAACCATTAGAGGAAGTAAAATTAACTTCGACAGAAGTAGAAAATTTAGCAAAACCTAGAGAAGATACTCGAAGTGACGAAGCTAAAAAAGCAGACAAACTTAGTGATGTAAGATTTATAAAAGGTCTCGCACGTAATGCTCCGGCTAGAAGATTTAATACACCTCATAATGAAATAAATTTATCAGAGCGTACACAAGCGTGGGACCCAACATATTTGAATAAACAATTCCTACAAAAAATGGAACGTGGTGGTACATATGTTGATACTAACTCATTATTACGACAAACAATGGCTTATTTACCACAAGCAATTAAAAACGCAGTAGAATCTTTAGTAATTCGTATAGATAAAGACGAAGCTAATCAAAAGTTTAATGAATTTGATTCATCTGAGAAAAAACAATGGTCTAAGATGGCTAATCAGGCTGGTATGAGTGCATTATTATTAACTAACGTAGCAAAAGTGCAAGGTGCATTGATGCGTGGTGATAAAGATACAACACCAGAAGATTTGAAACAAGCTATCGCAGTAGCAGTATCAGACGCGGTTAAGAATGGTAAATCAGAAATTGCAGCTGAAAACTACAATAAGGCCGTATTAGCTGTTGGTAATATGCTAATGAGTAGATACGACAACATGAAAAAATCTATCGGTGGAACAGACGGTGAAGGTGAACAAGGTGTTGGCGTAAATTATGAAGAAGTTGCAGCAACATTAAAAGATGTATTCAAAGAGTTTGAAACTACTGGAAATGAATTATTAAAACGAGCAATAAAAGAGTTTCCTAAGTTTTACGATGGAAAAGAAGATAAACCTGAAAAACCAAAGAAACTTTCTACATTCGAAAAAGTATACCAACAAAAATTAGATGAATTAAAAGGAATTGTATCGAAAGAAGTTAATGCTACGACTTCTGCCACTGAAAAACAAGGTAGATACGACCAAATAGAATATGCAGCGGAACGTGTTGCTGATAGTAAAGAGGGTCAAAACAATCAAATATTAAAAGATATAGAAGACGCGGAAGTTAAAACATTAGAAAATGACGCTAAAACTGGTATGAATCCAGATAGTGCTAGGTCTGAATTATTCACTAAATTAGATAATCTAGGACAATTCATGAGTACTATGTTGGACGCTCTATCTATCCTACCATCTGTCATTAACTCAGGTAAAGGCAGAGGTGGAAACAGACGAGGAGGCGGTGGTGGAGGTTCTCCTACATCATGGGGACCAGTTAATCCATCGGAAGGAGCTGGAGGTCCTGGTTCATATCAAAGTATATTAAATAAAATTACAAATAGCTTAAATAATATAGATATAAATGTGGGTAATATATTACAAAGCATTATACGACAAACAGGATATATTCCTACAAACTTACCAGCAGTAGTAGAAGGTCAAGGTGTGAAATCACACGATGAACCTATCGTAGACAAAACAAAAACAGAAAAATTAAATAGAGAATTCCAAGCTAGAGAAGCAAGAGCAAAATTAAAATTAGCAGAAGCTCAATCAGCCGCAGAATTAAAACAAAAAGCAGACGCAGAAGCGCAACGACAAATTGAAAAAGAAGAATTAAAACTTAAATTAGAAAAAATAATAAGTGGAGAACTACCAAGTCAGGTAGGAAGTACGACTTACACAGATGATAAACCTAAAGAATCTAAAGGATTATTTTCTGGATTACAAAATACAATTAAAAAAGCATTCGCTGGTGCCATAGATGATACCGAAGTAGATAGAGTGATGAGTATGAATGAATCTGCTCAAGCTAATTTACTAGCAAAACGTAGAAAGCAATTCGGTATGGCTAACACAACTAGAAACACAACTGACACGGGTGATATAACTGGAATTAGTCGTACTGGATATTTGTGGCGTCGTAATAACAAAGAACAACCGGCTGACTCAAATCCATTCAGAGGATTAAAAGTAACACCAGGTATAGATGTTGACTATAAAGGTATAACCGATGCATTACAGTCTGCAATCGAACGAAATCAATTTTCTGCACAAACAGGAGGAGGTTTCTTAAAACAATTAGCAGGTTCTATGACTATGTATGTAGGACAAGACTCAATTGAGAAAACTCGTGCACAAGCAGATGGATTGAACGAAGTTATGCGTATAATGAAAGACGCAATAACCGATTTAGTAAGTGCGATTAAAGTAGAAGAAAGCGCACTAAAAGGAATGGAAGCAACTGGTGAAGCAGTTTTCAATAGTGATGGTACATTGTCTGACAAATCTTCTAATGAGGCATTCATAACTGCCGCTAAAATGGAAGAATTGAAAATGGGGCTACAAGGGGTGTTAGCCGAAGCCGAAATGACAGATGATATCGCAGCTTCTGTTAATGGAAATATGGGAGAGATTTTAAAACGTTTAGGGTTTGCTTCTCCTGAATTACAAAAATGTAACAAAATAATAAAGAATATAAACACAGGATTAGATAAAAACGGAAAAGCTCTTAAATTCCAAAAGAGAACACAAGAAATATTGAATTACTCATATCAACTGATGGGTAGACATATAGGTCAAATGTTTAAAAATTGGATAATGATGCTAAATCCATTAAATGGTATAAAACGATTATTCTCAGACTTCGCTAGTTACGATGTTAAATGGCAAAGAACAATGAACGTTATTAAATATAATTTAAGACGTATCGTTAGACCAATGATGGAATGGATTGCACAAACATTAGTGAATATGCTTGGTTTAGTTAATTCATTGATGAAGGGAATCGGCTCAGTATTCGGTAAGAATTGGGATTTATTTGATAAAGACGCAGCAAATACAGAAAAAATGAGAGAAGACCTAGAAGCGATGCAAAGTATATCGGCTGGGTTCGACGAATTACATGATATTAGCGGTGAGAGTGGTGGCCCTGCGACAGATTTCAGTGAGGATATTTACACACCACAGTGGGATGGATTGAATAAAGTATTAGAAGATATAGGTAAAACAATCGGTAATATAGTGAAAGCAGTTTCTGATTGGACATTCTGGGATTGGTTGATATTAGCCGGAGCCGCATTAGCTGGATTCATTGTATTGAAATGGTTGATTGGATTATTCTCTAATAAGAATCCATTACAATCAGTTGCAGATGGATTTAAAACATTACAAACTACAGTTGGATGGGCCGTATTAATCGCATCATTCTCATTATTTGTAAAAGTATTAACAGATTTTGTGGATTGCATGAAAACAGCAGATTGGGATGACATAGTACAATCATTGTTATTATTAGCTGGAGCATTTGCATCATTAGTATTAGCAGCAGGTGGATTAATGTATATTGGTACAGCACTTAATGTAGCGTTACCAGCAATGTTAGGATTAGCCGCAGTAGTAGGAGTATTTGCACTATTAATATTTGTACTAGCGAAATTCTTAGAAATAACAAAAGAATGTACATCTGAGGAAATATTGAATTCACTAGCAGCACTAGCCGCTGGATTAGCATTAATAGGACTTGTTGTAGTAGCATTAATGGTAGCTTTATCGGCAATAATCGCAACTGGTGTTGGAGCAATTGCAATTGTAGCACTAGCCGCTGTATTAGCAGTAGTCGCCTTGATAATTACTGCGATGGCTGATTATGTAAGAGCATTAGGTGAAGCAGGAGCTGGAATTCAATTAATCTGCGAAGGTATTGCTACAATAGTAACCGCAATTGGTGAACAAATTACAAACTATGTAAAAACAGTTGGAGAGACAATAGTACAAGTCATTGGAGCAGTATCAGAAGGAATTGCAACAGTATTACAACCAATATTAGAATTCATCGATAGCATAATGGATAAAATATTCAGTTTAGCCGAAGTAATCGCACATGAAATAGGCGAAACAATAAGAACTGTTATAGAAACAACTGGTGATGTAATTATCGGAATTATAGAAGCCTTACTAAACGCTATTCCAAATTTATTAAATTCTATCTTGAATTTTATAAACGGTCTTGGACCTGCGATAAATAACTTCGTAGACGGATTTATCCAAGCAATTACAAAGATGGTTAACTTTACAATTAGTGCATTTGAGTATATACTAAACTTAGGTATAGATGTTATAAACGGATTAATTGAAGCAGCAAACAAAGTACCAGGTGTAAATATAAGTTATGCAAGCAAAATAAGTATTCCTAGATTCGTACCAGCATATGAAGTAGGAACCAACTATGTACCAAACGATGGACTAGCTTATCTACATAAAGGTGAAGCAGTTATACCTAAAAAATATAACACACCATACCAACCTGGAGGAATGTCACCAGAAGAAAAAGCTTATATGTCACAAATGCTAGTTACAATGAGGTCATTAGATAGCACAATGAAACAAGGTATAAGGGTCAACGGTCAATTCACACAAAGAGGAAGCGACTTAGTTGCAGTAGTAAATAGAACAAAATCACAAGCAGGAGCAGACTTACTAAGTAATGTTGCTTACGCACGATAAAGGAGGTATTTGAATATGGCAGAATATGTACCAAATAATGGTTGGGGTGGATTATCAAAATACCAATATGAAGACCATAGGCACATGCCTCTGTTCTTGATAAATGGTGATATCCCACCAGACAACGTTAGATATGGATATACAGAGGATACTGAACAATTAGTAAAATCACAAAGAAATTCAAAAGGAGTTGTAGTAGCGAAGAAAGTAGGAGACCGTTTGATGAAATTCAATAATCTAGAATGGCCACTACTATCAAACAGTGATTATAGATGGTTGCAAAAACAAATTTCAGAGTTTTACTGTTATGTAACATACTACGACGCAAGATACGGAAATGCCACAGGCGGTCATCAGACTGCCGGTGGGTTTGTAACAAAGAAATTTTACTGGGGTGACTTCTCTGCGGAACCTTGGAAGTTTGAGAGAGATACCAATTACGGAATATTAATACCATCGTATTATATAAATGTAAAAGTTAATCTAATAGACTGTGGAGAGCCATTCTTAGAACCAGGAGACCCAAACTACGTAAACGTACCATCATACAACCCTCCGTATCACGGAACTTCACAATGGCCAAATGAATATTAAAAAATAAGGAAAGGAGAAAACTATGTCAAATTTAAACTTAACACAAACAGACTTAAATGAATCATTACGTGGATTAACTGACGTAGATATAATGATGTTCTTACCGGATAAGAACATCTCTTTTCCAAGTAATGCAGTAACTATGAACACAAAAGCATTATCATATACAAGTAACTTACAATCATTACTTGAATTTTCAAGTTTACCACAAGCAAACATTGCTACGTTTGAAAATAATTCTTGGATATTAGACGGTAGTTTCATGTCTCCATCACTTGTTTATGGTGGTGGAGGAGATAGCTACACCGGTTATATTTCCGAAGAATTAACTGATGATAATGGTGATTATACTACTAATCCAATATTATCAGTAACACTATCTGCGAAAGCAGAAAATATAGAATATCTTTCTATACGATTTGCGGGTGGAATAGATACGAGTTATCCAAAAGTATTTAAAATCAGGACGTATGATGAAGAACTTATAAAAGAGCATACGTTTGATATGACTAAACAAAGCGGATTACCATTGTTAGTGGCCAAAATTGGAGACCAAAATGTATCTAGAGTTGAATTTGAATTTGTCGGAACTGTTTGTCCTCACAGACGTTCGAGATTGAATAAAATAATGTTTGGAAAAGCTGAACAAGTAGAAAACTATTTTTTACAATCATGGAAAATAGATGATAAAGCTTCTCTTGTAGCAGATAGTATTCCAACGAAAACATTGAGTTATTCTGTTATAAACTATGATGGAGACTATGATATCGACAATCCAGGAAATAAAATTCCAGAAAACTACAATGAAGTTTTAGTATTATTCACATTTGCAATGGAATACAATGGCTTGTGGAAATATGCACCTACAAAAACATTTAATCTTGTAGATATATCTACCACACCAGACGGAATAGTAACATTTCAATGTGGCTCATTGTTAGATACTTTGACCGATACATATGACCAAGAAATTTATACAGGACCTAAAACAATCGGAACAATAATGAACAGTTTATTATCGTTTTCAGGAATAGGAGTTGACCAATGTGAATTAAATGAATTTACGGATTATAAAATAAACATCCCGTTACCTGAGGCTCCAGTTAGAGAAATTATACAAAGATTAGCGTTTTCTTGTGGAGCAACACTTACAGTTAACGATGATAATAAGATTGTTTTTTCTAAAAAGAATATAATACCAACTGCGGATACAACAAAATTCATGTTTAATCAACCTACTCCATTCAATTCTGCGGCAGTATTATTAGAAGAACCAAATGCAGAAGCATTGGTAAATACAACTAATATTGGTATGTATACATACGATACAGCATATTCAGAAGAAATAACAGATTTAGGAACAGTGGATATATCTGTAATTGAACCAGTTAGAATCACATTTTCTGCTGCGGTTGGTGGTATCGCATTCGACATGCAATCACTACAAGACCAATATGCAGATATCACAGTTATAGAGGCCGCATCACAACACGCGGTTGTAAAAGTTACTTGGACAGAAGCTGCAACGCTACCTATACAAGTTAAAGTATTAGGAATAAAGGCAGAAACTACTAAAACAATGCCGAAAACAGCTAGTATGGATACATTATTATTAGATTCTGGATTAGCATTAACTACACCAGTTAATCTAACCGATAAAAACAAAACTAGAGACAAAACTACATTCTACTACACAGACTGGTATGGAGCAAAATTCAAATATATATGTAAAACTAGAAATGAATATTTAGTGAACGCAGGAGATATTATATATTTTGAAACTCCATTCTCAAACGGTAAACCTAGTCGTGTAGGATATGTATTAAGAAATTCATACTCTGATAATGAAGAGAGTGGTGAGATGGAGGTGATTACAATTGGCAACGGTTAGTTATATAACTCCAATCACAGATAGAACTCAACGTGATGTTGAATATGCAAGAACTCACCAAGCTGATTTAAAAAATAAAAATAAAGGAGCTTGGAATTACACGGATATGAATCGTGTGTGTAATAATTTAAAATACGCAGCAGAGTATATGTATGAACAAGCATTTTTACCAAAACCATATACAATGCAAATTAAACTAGATTGGAAAGAGACTGATATTATCACATACGAAGAATTGAACACAATGATAATTAACAATATGAATAACTTGAAAACATATGCTAGACCGGATATATCTTGGTACCCAATTAAATCAATTATTAATATGGATTACAGTATTGCCAATTGGTTAGAAAAAGATATACACGCGTTAGCAACACAAGAACCTATCCCACCAGATAAATACACACTTACAGTAGAAAATGGTTCTGGTTCAGGTGAATATGAAGCTAATACAGTAGTTACAATCAAAGCAAACGAAGCTCCAGAAAATATGATATTTAGTCATTGGAGTGGAGACCACTTAGAGAATATAGGAAGTGGGTCAGCCGCTAATACTACTTACACAATGCCTCACCAAGATATTAAATTAAAAGCGAATTACACAGACGCTATACCACACGATTTAAAAGTTGTAACATACACCAAAACAGAAACAGTTAGCTTATCAATGGGTAGAATATATCAAATTGAAGCAGACCCTGCTCCACAAGGTAAGGTTTTCCATCATTGGGATGTTAATCCAAAAGAATATGAAGATGGCTTATATGAACCGGCAGCGTCAACACACTTTACAATGCCAAATGCTGAAGTTACTATAACTGCGATATACATCACAAAAGGTGAAAAACAATTAGTAGTTGAAAATGGTAAAGGTTCTGGATGGTATGAATTCGACACATATGCGTCTGTAAGTTCAAATAAACCAGCAAACGGTACATTCACACGTTGGACAGGTGATACACAATATTTAACAGGACCTGTTACACAGGAATACAATTCAGTGAAAATACCAGATGTAAATGTTATAACAATTAGAGCTAACTGGTCAGTACCAGCTGCTCCGCCAGCAACTAACATAAAACTAACAGTTAATAATGGTGTAATTGCATCTACTGGTGCAACCACAGGAACATTCACACAAGGAGACAGAGTTTCAATTAGAGCGAATGCAGTACCATCAGGTAGTGTATTCGGCGGTTGGTCTCATAGTGGTGGAGGAGAGATATCGGGTAGTGGTTCAACAAATGCAACGGTTATAATAGGAACAAGTGCTACAACCGTCACTGCAACTTACAGAACACTAGAATATCACACATTAACCGTCATCACAAACAGTGGGACAACGACTACGACAAAGGAAAAATATGAATATTTTTCAGTAGACGCAAATCCAATACCAAGTGGATATACATTTGATAAATGGACAGGAGATACACATACTTTTAACCAATACTCTTGGAATGGTTTTGATACAAGTAGTGCAAAAACAGGAACTTATATGGGTGGTTCAGACAGAACGATTACAGCTAATTATAGACCTATAAACCCTCACACTTTAACAGTAAAACAATTAAGTGGAGACGTAACGTATGAACAAGCAGAATATACAACTGTAAGCATTACAGCGGAAGATGCTCCAGCAGGAAAACGATTCACTGGATGGAGTAAATCGGGCTCAGGAAGTATATCATCATATAGTGCTAAAACAATTACTTTCACTTTTGGTAATGGAGACACAACTCTTACTCCTAATTATGTGAATGTATGGACAATCACAGTAGAAGGCGGTACAATTAATGGTAGTACCAGTGCAGTGTTAGATGAAGGTTCTGAATATAGATTACAAGCAAGAGGATTAGCCGTATATGAACGTTTTGATGGTTGGTCAAAATATGGCTCAGGGTCTATTAGAAACCCAGCATCAACTTCAACATACTATACAGTAGGTCACGGTGATACAAGACTCGTAGCAGAAATAACTAAATACCCAGATAAAACATTAACTGTATATTGGAGACATCCTGAGACAGGTGTGGATACATTAGTATCAAGAAAAACATATACATATGGTACAAAGATAGCAAATATTGAAGCTCACACTGCTCCAGATAAAACAACATTCTCTACTTGGTTAGGAGATGTGAACTTACTATCACCATCAGCACTAGCATCAACTGTAACAATCAATAGTCTTACAGCAGACACAACTATCATAGCTACATACTTTTATCCACAAGCACCTGAGTATTACACATTAACGGTATACGATGGATATCCAGACCCACCACAAGATTTCGCAGTTGGTTCACAAATAACCGTTAGAGCAAAAACTCCTGCACAAGGTTGGGAATTCCATAAATGGTATGGAGATATACAATTCTTGGTGAATCCAGATTTAAGTTTATCTGAAAACGCAGTTATTATGCCGGCACAAGCGATTACATTATACGCTAAATTCAGAGTAGAAGGTGAATTACCACTATACAGAATTAGTGTTGAAAATGGTACAGCGAGTGCAACATATGTTGACTTGAAAGGAAACGAACACAACGAATCAGGTGTGTATATAGACGTACCAGAAGGAACAGAAGTAAAATTACTTGCTGACCCAGATACAGTAGGTTACACATTCGATTATTGGAAAGGTAATTTCGAACAAGCGGGTGTTACAGATATAGTAAAAACAAATAACCCAACATATTTCACATCAACTGAACACGATTTGAATATAACTATGATGCGTAGAGAATTAGCTAAATTCACTGTATTTACAACTAATGCTACTGGACCTGGTTACACATATGTAGGTAAATATCCTATAAACGGAAACTTACGTGATACAGACAACTATCACTATGATTTCAAAAAATGGATATGTACAGACGCTAATGGTAAAGACTGCATTAGTGCAATAGAAAATCCAACAAAGGAAAGTACTAACATCACACTATCAGATAGAGACTTATGGATAGAAGCAACTTATACAACAACATATAAATTAACAGTTGTAGCAGGACAAGACACAGGAGATGGTTATTACTATAAAGGTGAACGAGTTACATCAATTACAGCTGATACACCGAAACCAGATAGTAATACACAGTTTGACCATTGGGATGACCCTATGGGAGTAGTTGAAAATATATATGACCCAACTCCTACTATAATAATGAAAGATACAGTAGCAAGAATTACGGCCGTATTCGTATCAATAGACGCTAAAGGAAATAGTATTGCTATGACTGGAGCAGATATACACGATGAATTAATAACAAGACAAGATTCATATTTAATAAATGGGGTATACACAGTTGGTACAATTGTATTCGATAAAGATGGATGCATCGGTACAATAACAAAAGTAGACCCAGACGACAATGACAATACAAATGATTATGAGGTTAATAAATTATTTTATGGAGGTAATTTTTAATGGTAAATAATGTAGCTAAAACAACTAAAACTCTAAATATACAATTAGGAGGAACTACTCCATTTAACTCTGGTGACGATATAACAATCGTCACTGGAGAACTTGGTAGAGGATTATTAGTATTCGATTCCGATGGTACACTAGGTGTGGTATCAACTTTCACAGATTCCACAGACTTTATTATTACTACTCATGCATTATCAATCGACGTCAATACAATTTTAAATTTAGGATATTAAAGGAGGACACGAATATGAGTGAACAAGTAAATCATCCTCAACATTACAATGCAGGAAAAATCGAAGCAATCGATGTAATTGAGGATTGGAAATTAAATTTTTCATTAGGATGTGTCGTAAAATATATTTGTCGAGCAGAATTTAAAGACTCAACAATACAAGATTTAGAAAAAGCGTCTTGGTATTTGAATCGAGAGATACAAAGACGAAAAAAATTGGAATCTGAGTAAAAACGGCCTCCATAAATCGATTTCTAGCCAGTTTAAAAATCAAAGGTATATAACTTGTCGTCTAAAGGGTAAAATCGCTATATAGGCCATTTAAGAGCTTATATGGCGATTTGCTCGTTTTAGGGCTATTTTCAGGTCCTATTTTTCATAAAAATAAATAAAAATTGAAAATTTTATAAAAGTTTCACGATTGTGAAACAAAAGTGAACAGAATTTTAATAAAGGATGGTAATTTTTATGAGTAGTAATAAGAGAGCGAAGGAAGAACTTATCAGACGTTATGGTGCAGAATGTTTTATTGAAAAATTAAAATTAAGAAAAGAACCTAAAAAGCATTACACAGGAAAAAGTCAAATGAAAAGAATGAAACAACTTACCTATCATCATATTAAAATGAAAAAAGATGGTGGTAAAGCTACTCGAGAAAATGGTGCTCTATTATCTGCTGAAAATCATTCTTGGTTTCATCAACAGAGCCCACAAGCACAAGGTTATATGAATGCAATGTTTCAAGAATATAAACGTCAAGTGGATGAATGTCAGGTTGTATTTGTAGATGAATTGGATTTGGATTTTGAAATTAAACCTGCGATTATTGCTATCGACGAAAAAGGTCGTATACTAGACCAACCAAAAGAAAAATACAATCGAGCAAAAGTCAAAGAAGAATTCAGACGAAAAGTAGACGAAGCTTTAGCTGAAATAGACGAGCGATAAAGTGAACAGAAAAACGGCTATGCATCTTACTATATCAAACTGTGCAAAGTGCGACACAAAAGTGAACAGAAATCGAGCAACTTACAATCAAGTAAAAATGGTACCGGCATAATTGTCGGTACCATCATTTTATTAAGCAAGAGTTAAATCAACGTTTCTGAATTCTCCGTTTGTTTCTATTTTCATAGCTACTCTTGTTCCTGTTAATTCGATTGCTCCATTGATGAAGTCTTCTAATTCAGTTCCAGTTACTCCTAATTTTTTAAGTTGAGTAACAGCTCTTGCAACTGCTGTTTGAGTTGCTTTTAAATCTTTTCCTGCTAACATTAAGTAAGTATATTCTTTATTTTTTTCATCTACTGCAACTATGATTTCAATCATAGGTCTACCAGTTTTCTTTGAGTTTTTAGTTGAAACTTTTTCGATTTCCCCTATGTAAGTTCCATCAGCAAGTCTTTCAAAATTACTAGTATAGTCTTCAACTTTTTCTACTCCACCCATATCTTTGAATATGGCATTTAACTCTTTTAAATCTTCGTTATCCATTATTAATTCCTCCTATTATCCTATTACTGATTTTCTTTTTGGTTTTTCTTCTTCGTCTTTTTTAGCATAAGTATCTTCAACTGTTATTTCACCTTTCATTAAAGCTTCTGCGTCGAATTTTTTAGCTGCTACAACGAAGTTATCATCAAATGATTTTTTATCTAGTGGTATAGCTGTAGATTTTATAGCTAATCTTGAACCCCCAAACTCATCATCTGAATTTGAAATATGTAATTCATATTTAGCTGTACCATCTTCGCTAATAGACTTAACTGTTCTTGCGATTATACCCATTAATCCAGACATTTGGTCTCTTAATTTTTCTTCAAATACTGGTTGGAATTTAGAAATTTCTCTACCAAATTTGTTTTTCTCGATTACTTCTTGTTCATGTGATATAAACATTACATTATCGAATGTGTTTGCGATAGTGAAAATACTTTCCCATAAGAAACTTCTAAGCATTGTATAACCTTTGTATGCTATTTCTGATTCGTGTTCTACTTTATTTTTGTCACACCAATAGAATCTTAAATAGTCTATTAAGTATGATGTTGTATCAACTATAACCCATTTTGGTTTAATAGTTTTTAATTTAGCAATAGCATCGTTTAATTCTTTATAATCTCTAACTCTTAATATTTTATCTGGTGAGAATGTATATTCTGCGTTACCATCAGTTGAGATTATATAAGCATCTTCGAATTGTGAAGCAAATGTAGTTTTACCTGACATTACTTTACCATATAACCATACTTTCATCCTGTATCCTCCTTTCTTTTACAATAAAAATAGACCCTTTGAAGGTCTACAGGATTGTTTTTTATATGAAAATATTTATTTTAAGCTGTGTTATTTTCTGCGTTTAATCCTGTAAACGACTTACTTGTTCTATATGAGTATATTTTATACTACAAAAAGAAAAAAGTCAAGAGATTTCTTAACTTTTTTCATTTAATCTTTTTCTTATTTCATTAAATAGGAATGATAGGAAATTACTATGTATTCCTAGTTTTTCAGAGTAATAACTTGGGTCTGTATCGTGTATATGTGTACTAAATCCATATGTTTTGAACCCAATTACACCTATTATTAAATCGTTAGCCATTATTCCACGTTGATGAGCACCAAAGTTTGCAAAATTATATGAAAGTAACACGTCATATTGTGAGTATTCTTCTTCAATTTGAATATTCATTAATACAGCGCCTTCTTCTCTTAATGCTGCTACTGCTATACTTGCTAACGCATTTATTTTATCTTTTATTTCTTTATCTATTTCCATCATAAATCATCTCTTTTCATTTTAGTTACTTTACCGTCTA
>JAEIGA010008194.1_pt1 | contig 15837 bp, 10 predicted proteins | sample 9270691 | NCBI WGS metagenome assembly JAEIGA01 (sample SAMN17057246, study PRJNA624740) | gut metagenome | biome: biome; isolation source: fecal sample | host: Bos grunniens | place: China: Xizang | collected 2019
AGGCCCTCAGCGAGTGAGAGGTATGCAGCCTTATGAATCTCTGGATACAGAGTGCCAGGCTTAATCATATCCTTAACCTCGCTGTGAGCGCGAAGCACGATATTGTAAATATCCTTCTGTACATCTGTAAACTTACCATTTACAGGATATGTACGAGTGTGATCTGAGCAGTAACCCTCAACAGACTCACCACCACCGTCAACCAACAACAAACGACCAGACTCCAACACGCCATCGTGGTTATGGTTGTGTAGAATCTCGCCATGCTGTGTTACGATAGTTGGGAACGACACACCCTGACCGTATGACTTAGCAATACCCTCCAAGCGACCAGCAATCTCGCGCTCCACAACACCTGGACGGCACATACGCATTGCGGTGATATGCATCTGGTAGCCAATCTTAAATGCGCGCTCCAAAGCCTCGATCTCCTCGGCCGACTTCTTCTCACGCATCTCAGCCACGGCGAACATCAAATCAAGTGATTTGCGCTCATGAAGCATATCGAGGCGGATACCTAGCATCTCTGCCATCGAAATCTTCAACTCGGCACGGTATGGAGGGAGGTAGTGCACAGGACGGTTCTGCTCGATAGCCTTACGCAATACGGTGCGCACCTCTGCCAATGGGAATGCCTTATCCACGCCAACCTCAGCGCCCTGCTCCGCGATTGTAGGCATAGGACCTGTCCAGATAATATCCTCTACGGTGAAGTCATCACCAAAGAGCATCGCCTCACCAGACTCTGCATCGATAAGACCTATCAACGATGGAACATCCAAACCGAAGTAGTAACGGAATGTAGAGTCCTGACGGAAATAGTATGTATTATTAGGATAGTTGTTAGGCACCTCAGGATTTCCTGGAAGAAGAATCAAACCCTTGCCCACTCTGCGTGCTAACTCGGCACGGCGGCTAATATAAGTCTCTTTACTGAACATTGTTTTATAGTTTTAAGTTGTTAATATCTAATTTATTATATGTCAAAAACATTTGTTAGACAAGCCAGACGCCACAAATACTTTATCCTATTTACTGCATCACCTCTTTACCAACCGCTATTTTGTTGTCAGAATAGGTTAGCTGTGAGGCTGGTCGATGGCTAACAAAGCGGAGTTTACTTAGGTAAATGAGCATTTGTTAGACAAGCCAGACGCCACAAATACTTTATCCTATTTACTGCATCACCTCTTTACTAACCACTATTTTGTTGTCAGAATAGGTTAGCTGTGAGGCTGGTCGATGGCTAACAAAGCGGAGTTTACTTAGGTAAATGAGCATTTGTTAGACAAGCCAGACGCCGCAGATGACCTATTATCACAACAAAATTATCGCTTAACCTCTTTATACACTTTATCTCCACGGCGCACCTCACTCACGGTCTTTAGCGACATATAGTCTCCCTGCTTAGCACTCTGGGCTGGTAGCTCCTTAACCATAATGCCATCAGCAGTCTGCTCCACGACACCTGTTTTCTCACCCATAAAGAGCAGCGCATCACCCTCCTGCACCTCGCAAGCCTCGACAAGCACCTCGGCAACTCCGATACGCTTGAAGTAGTTGGTGACCTTACCCATGTAGACCTTCTTCAATGTAGCCGAAGAGCCATAGTGCTGGCTATGCTCCACCATAGTCTTAGCAGCGTAGTAGCCACCCCAGAAGTCGCGGTTAAAGACGGTGCGTAGCTTCTCTTTGAGTGGTGCTACACTCTCCTCGTTAAACTCGCCAGCCTCCAACAGACGGAGTGCAGCATCGTAGCTCTCCACAACGCGCTTAACATACTCGCCACCACGTGCACGACCCTCAATCTTCAATACGCGAACACCTGCATTGATGAAGGTATCGAGGAAGTCGATGGTACACAAATCCTTTGGCGAGAGCACATACTGACCATCTATATCGAGTTGCTGACCGCTATCCTTATCCGTAATGGTGTACTTACGGCGACATATCTGACGGCAAGCGCCACGATTTGCCGAGTGGTGCGACTCATGCTCCGAGAGGTAACACTTACCCGACATCGACATACACATCGCGCCGTGCGCGAACATCTCGATTTTCACCAACTCACCCGCAGGACCGCAGATATTCTGCTCCTTGATTTGCTTTGAAATCTCGGCAATCTGCTCCAACGACAACTCTCGCGCCAACACCACAACATCTGCCCACTGCGCAAAGAATTTAACGGCAGTGATATTCGAGATATTGCTCTGGGTAGAGATATGCACCTCGATACCCACCTCGCGAGCATAGAGTATTGCTGCAAGGTCGGTGGCTATGATGGCATCAATACCCTCCGCCTTAGCCCTATCGATGATACGACGCATAACCTCCATCTCGTCATCGTAGATAACGATATTTACCGTGAGGTAGGTCTTAACACCCGCCTCGTGAGCAATGCGCACAATCTCCGCAAGGTCATCAAGCGTAAAGTTCACCGACGACGCAGCACGCATATTTAGCTGCTCAACACCAAAATATACTGAATCAGCACCCGCAGCAATAGCCGCATTCAACGACTCGTAGGAGCCTACAGGCGCCATTATCTCTATATCCTTTCTTGAAATCATACTCTCTTACTTTTTACGACCCATTAAGTTACGAGCAAACTCCACCAAGCTCTCGGTACGCTCGCCAGCGACAGACAACGTATCGAGCACCGCCAAAGCACGCTCGAATCGCAACTCTATCTGCTGCTCGGCAACACGCTTGACATCGAGCTTATCGTACAGTCTCTTAACAAGTTCTATCTTCTCATCGTCAGAGATGTCCTTACGAAGATGGGTTGTAGTAAGAATCTCACGCTCCTCAGCCGAAGCACGATTTAGCGCCTGCACCATTAGGAAGGTCTTCTTACCCTCCAATATATCGCCACCGATCTTCTTACCAAGAGCCGTATCACCAAAGCTATCCAACACATCGTCTTGTAGCTGGAAGGCAAGACCAAGCTCCGTAGCAAAGCGGTAGATTTTTTTGATATCCTCCTCTGAAGCACCCGCCATCGTAGCACCAATCATCGCCGAGCCAGAGAGCAACGCCGAGGTCTTGCGCTCAATCATCTGCATATACTCCTCAACCGAGACCTTAGACATAGTCTCAAAGTCCATATCATACTGCTGACCCTCACACACTTCAAGCGCCATATCCGAGAAGATGCTCATAACCTTCGAAAGAGGCTCCGACGCAACCTTTGCAAGCGACTTATATGCAGTAATCAGCATCGCATCGCCCGAGAGAAGCGCCACATTGCCTCCCCACTTAGCATATACCGAAGGCTTGCCACGACGCACATCTGCGTTATCCATAATATCGTCATGTAGCAGTGTGAAGTTGTGGAAAATCTCTACCGCCAACGCCGCAGGCATAGCCTCGTCAAGGCTACCTCCAAAGGCCTCGGCAGTGATAAGCAACAATACAGGACGCAGGCGCTTACCACCTCCCGACATCGAGTAGATAATCGGTGTATAGAGTAATTCAGGCTCTTCGGGCATAGTTAGCTGCGCAAGCGCCGACTCGAAGAGTTCCAATATTTCGTTGTTTGTACGGGCCATAATATTCGCATAATTAAAATATGGCTCAAAAATACATTTTTTTTTGGAATTATTAAAATAAAATTGATAACTTTGAGCAATTATTTACACAAAAACATTACGCTATGATGAAAAAATATGCCATGGGTATCGATATTGGCGGTACCAATACAGCTTTTGGTCTTGTTGACGAGGATGGAAATGTAATTGCCGAGGGCAAAATCTCAACAGAGAAATATCGTTTTTTTGACGACTACCAGCCATATATCGAGACTCTCGCCTCAGCAATGAAGACTCTTATTGCTTCACAGCCTGAGTGCAACCTTATCGGTATCGGTGTTGGTGCTCCTAACGCAAATATTCACACAGGCCTTATTGAGACCCCAGCAAACCTTTGGAAGTTCGAGAATCCTAACGATAGCCGTCCAGACTCTGTTCGTATCTTCAACTTTGTTGAAGACCTCGGCAAGCACTTCGATGGTGTAAAGGTGATGATTACCAACGATGCCAACGCTGCAGCTATCGGCGAGATGGTATTTGGTAACGCTCGCGGTATGAAGGACTTTGCGATGATTACCCTCGGCACAGGTCTTGGCTCAGGCATCGTTTGCAACGGCGAGATGGTATATGGTCACGATGGCTTTGCAGGCGAATATGGTCATATTGCAGCTGAGTCACGCGAGACTGGTCGCGTATGTGGTTGCGGTCGCAAGGGTTGCTTGGAGGCATACGTTTCTGCTACCGGTATCAAGCGCACAGCCTTTGAGCTTATGGCTACAATGACCTGCGAGAGTGAGCTTCGCTCTATCCCTTACGACAAGTTCGAGGCAAAGATGCTTTCTGATGCCGCCGATAAGAACGACCCTATCGCTTTGGAGGCATTCGAGCGCACTGGCAAATATCTCGGTTTGGCACTTGCAGACCTTACTGCTACAACCTCACCTGAGGCTATCATCCTCTTCGGCGGCTTGGCAAATGCTGGCGACTACATTATGCGCCCTACTCACAAGTATATGGAGGAGAATCAGCTTACCGTATTCAAGAATAAGGTTAAGCTCCTTATGAGTGGTATTCAGGATAAGAATGTAGCTATTTTGGGTGGTGCAGCACTTATCTGGAAGCAGCACCTTGAAGCAGTTATTGAGAACTATTAATAGTCTCCGTAACACAAATAAGCAGCGTGTTCGACATCGAGCGAACACGCTGCTTAATTTTTCAAAGAACATATCGACTTTTCACACTCTCATAAAACTCTGATATAGTAAGCATTATCGCACTTTCAACCACACCGCCAAGATTCTCGTTGCGATAGCTACCAAAGAGCTTTAACGTAGGCGAGAGTCGCAAATATGAGGAGATTATAGGCGGAATACGACAATCCATCTGCCGCATCTTAGAGAGTAGTATTCGATAGTTCTCCTGCGCCGTATCACCAATAAAGATTTGGCTATATCGCCGACGGCTAATACCCACCTTAAATGGCACGCGAGCAACCATAAGCGACTCCTTTACGGGTGAGGCGTGCCGCATATATCCAACCAGCAGATTTCGTGCCTTTACCCCCAACGAATCATAGAGCGTAACGCGACCAAAAAGATACTCCACCGACTCCCGTTTCACAATCCGAGCAAGCCCCTCCCATATAGCATCCAAGGCATAGATTGTAAGCGCGTTACCTCCACACTGATAGCGTGGTGACACAAACGAACGACCAAGCTCCACACCCCGTGGAAGATACTCCTTAACAAACCTCTCCGACAGCTCCATATAGTGATTTAGCGACAACTGCTCCACTCTCGCCTCACAACCCATAGCATAGCGATAGCCTCCCACAACCTCGCCACGGTCTCTATCCCAGACCACAAGCTGACGATATGTCCCATCCCTATCCGCCGTATCGCCATCTGCGCCATCATCAAGCGCAATACCTACACCCTTATAGGACTCCCTGCGAAGTCTGCACACCTCCTCCAACAAGAGTGGGGAGACAGCACCATCCACAGAGTATATATCAGCATTACAATGAGTTGCGCGACCCAAGAACAATGCCCGTTCCAACTCCTTGGCAACAGCTCGGTTTTCAGCCATAAAAACTTTCATTTTTTAGTCTAACAAAGTGGTATAATTTCGCAAAATTTTTCCTATCTTAGCACCGTTATTTTTTACTATGTAAAAACAAACTCAAAAAATGAGCATCGAAACATACCATATACCCGTTATGCTTGACGAGTGCATCGAGGCACTCGACATCAACCCAAACGGCATCTACGTTGACCTCACAATGGGAGGCGGTGGTCACACCCGCGAGATCCTTGCCCACCTCGGCGCAAAGGGTCATCTCTACTCGTTGGATCAGGACCCTGATGCCGAGAACAACGCACCGCAGGATGAGCGCCACACCTTCGTAGCCTCCAACTTCCGCTTTGTGCGTGGAGCCCTCCGCCATAGAGGCGTTGAGCAGGTTGACGGCATCCTTGCCGACTTGGGCGTATCGTCGCACCACTTCGATGCTAAGCACCGCGGCTTCTCGTTCCGTGGCGATGCTCCGCTCGATATGCGTATGAACACCCGCGAGGGTCGCACCGCAGCCGACATTGTGAACACATACACAAATGATGCCTTAGCTAAAATATTCTCAGAATATGGCGAGTTGGACACAACATGGAAGATAGCCAACTGCATCGAGCGCGCCAGAGCCGAGAAGCCAATCACCACAACAGCAGAGCTTGTCGAGGCGGTAAAGCCTTGCACACCCCCCAAGGATGAGGCGAAGTTCTTAACCAAACTCTTCCAGGCTCTACGCATCGAGCTTAATGGCGAGATGGAGGCACTTAAAATGGCATTAGAGCAGAGCCTTAAACTCCTCAAACCAGGTGGCCATCTTGTTGTGATGTCATACCACTCGTTGGAGGATAGAATCGTCAAGAACTTTATGCGTAGCGGCAACACCGAGGGCATTATCGAAAAGGACTTCTTTGGTCGTGCCACAACACCATTTAAGGTTATTACCCGCAAGGCGATAGTACCTTCGAACGAGGAGATTGAGACCAATCCACGCTCACGCAGTGCCAAGCTTCGTGTGGCAGAGCGCATTAACGACTAACACTATGCACTACAACGAGGAGAATACAAAGGAGCGCGTACGTCGCGAGGTGGTGATTCTTACAAACGAGCAGGAGAGCACCACAAACTGCGACGTGGAGCAGGGCGAAGATAACGAAGAGGATGAGGAGAGGGAGAGCAGTGCGCCGTGGTTAGTTATCACCACGGGTAAGATTCTTACCGAGGGCTCACTACCCCACCACAGATACTTTATCGCCATTGCTGTGATGTGCTTTTTTAGTATCTTCCTAACCTTTATGTCGCTGAATGCCGACCGCGAGTATCGCCAGCGGGAACAGTACGCCTCGGTGCTCCACGAGCGTGCCGTACTCAAGGAGGAGCTACGATACAACCTCTCGTCGAAGAGCGCCGTAACATCGCGCCTTAAGCGACACAACATTGAACTTATTGAACTATCAAAGGATAGCCGAATAATAGAGAAATAATGAGCCAAAGCAAGCCACATACTAACGACCCAAACAGCGGCAAGCAGAGAGCAAGAGCCACGAAGCGCGATATTATATCTCGCGTTAAGTCGCTATATAGCATCATCTTCATCTTTGCTCTTGCCGTTACCGTGCGTCTACTGTGGATTATACTGTTCAGCCCCTCTGTTTCACATAATGCAGAGGTTATGAACGAGGGCATCTATCGCACAACAAAGATTAAGGCGCATCGTGGCACTATATTCTCGCGCGATGGTGAGCCGTTGGCAATATCGAGCTTGCGCTACAACGTCATCCTCGACTTTGGCTCGGAGGGTATGCTCACCGCCGACTCTCAGGCATATATCAAGAATGCTGATATGCTTGCCAACCTCCTTGCCGAGCACTTCAACCAGGAGGATGCCCGCGAGCACGGCTATAAATACAAGACGGCAAAAGAGTATCGCAACATCCTGATTTCAGAGCGTTGGCGCAGTGGTAAAAAGCGACGTGCTTATAAGATTCTGCCTCGTACCATCACTATCGACGAGTGGCATATGATGAAGCGCTCATACCCTATCTTCAACCGAAATATGGGTGTAGTATTCAACGCCACACCAGACAATAAGCGACTCTACCCTTCGGGCGATGTTGCACGTCAGACGATTGGTCGCTACGACACGTTGGTGGTAAATGGCAAGAAGGTGCCAGGTTCGGGATTGGAGCTACAATATAACGACTACCTCAATGGTCGTGATGGCAAGGTTAAGGAGCAGTGGATAGCCCACGGTTTCTGGGCACGCATCCACGACAGAGACAACATCGAGGTGGAGGATGGAGCGAATGTAATCACAACGATAGATGCGGGCATACAACGTATCGCTCACGAGCGTCTCGATAGTATGCTACGCAAGGAGCAAGCCTCCTTTGGTGTGGCTATCGTTATGGAGGTGGCAACGGGAAATATCCTATCGATGGTAAGCCTCGGCTCAGGCAAGGAGCGTGGCGGATCTTATAGCGAGCGTGTCAACAACCACGCCCTCAAAACGGCTATAAGCCCCGGCTCGACAATGAAACTTGCGACAACAATGGCGTTGCTCGAAATCGGAGGCTACAACCTCAACACTAAGGTCGACACCGAGCACTCACGCCCAGGACATAGGGTCTATGTGGGCAAGACCCCTATCGAGGACTCGCACGACGTAGCGGGCAAGGAGAGAGATGGCAGAGTAACCCTCAAGGATGCCTTTGCACACTCGTCGAATGTCTACTTTGCCAAGGCTGTCTACGAACGTTTTAAGGATAACCCTGCGGAGTACACCGACTTCCTTGCCAAATTAAAGTTCAACGACTTTGTTGGCTTGGAGGAGTATGGCGAGGTGCGCGGTCGTCTGATTACTGCCGACAGCCCAGAGTGGAACACCCGCGGTAGTACCTCAACACGTCTACCTCGCTTGGCATACGGCTACGAGATGGATGTACCACCGATACATATGATCACCTTCTACAATGGTGTTGCAAATAGAGGTCGTATGGTTGCGCCACGCTTGGTCGACCGCATCGAGCGCGATGGCGAAGTAGTGGAGAGAATACCCGTAGTGCCTCTTGTTGAGAAGATGTGTTCTGAGAGCACACTACGCCAACTTGACAGCTGCCTTTTGGCATCGGCAGAGCGCTCAGCATATAAGTTCAAGGATTTGGTAATACCATTTGGATGCAAGACGGGTACTGCACAGATGTGGAGCACCTTTATCAGCGATAGCCGCATCGACTACGAGCAAATGAAGAATGGCATCAACGGCAAGGAGGACAATTACTACTATGGCTCGATAATATGCACTATGCCTATGGAGCGACCTCGCTACACCATCCTTGTGGGTATCTGCAAGCAGGCGACACCCGAGAGCCCTCGATACTTCGGTATCGACCTCGCAGGACCTGTGGCATCGGATATTATGGAGTATATCTACACCAACGACCCATCGTTGCACTATGTTCTCGAAGAGTCGGAGGTAAAACATATGCCCAAGGCTATAAAGGCGGGCAAGAGCAAAGATATAAAGAGCGTTGGCAAGGCTCTAACTAAGCAGGTTACGGATAACAGCAATGGTAGCGAGTGGGGCAAGAGCTCTACATCTAACGATGGCGCTACGACAATCACCGCCATAGAGGTGGGTGAGAGCTGTGTACCCGATGTGCGCGGTATGGGACTCTCGGATGCGCTATACCTTTTGGAGAGTTGCGGACTTAGAGTTACACATACGGGTAGTGGCGCAGTTAAGAGCCAGAGCATACCCGCAGGTAGAGAGATAAACAAAGATGATTTAACTATACACCTCAACTTGGGCAAATAGACCCATAACGAGTTTTAGATGATATGAAACGACTTGGTGAACTACTCGACGATGTTCGAGTATTAGAGATAGAGAATCCGCTCGACCCCGAGATTGTGGGGTTGGAGTATGACTCACGACGTGTGGAGGCGGGAACCTGCTTTATCGCCGTGGTGGGTGTAGCAAACGATGGACACAACTATATCGACTCAGCCATTGAGCAGGGAGCGAGAGCCATCATCTGCCAGAAGATGCCCGAAAAGCGTATCGAGGACATATCATACGTCGTAGTCGAGGATAGCAATGTCGCTATGGCGGCTATGGCGGCAGCTATATACGACCACCCCTCCGAGAAGCTACGCTTGGTGGGCGTAACGGGCACTAACGGCAAGACTACAACAGCGACACTGCTATACGATATGTTCACCGCAATGGGATATAAGGCAGGTCTTATCTCGACGGTGGTATATCGCATAGGTGAGCAGCGTATCGAGTCAACACACACCACACCCGATGCCATACGCCTCAATAAGATGATGCGCGAAATGGTGGACGTGGGTTGCGAATACTGCTTTATGGAGGTGTCGTCACACTCCGTGGCACAGCACCGCATCGATGGCTTGAAGTTCGTGGGCGCACTCTTCACCAACCTTACCCACGACCACCTCGACTATCACGGCACATATAAGGAGTATATCCGCGCCAAGAAGGGCTTCTTCGATATGCTCGGCAAGGAGAGTTGGGCAGTGGTAAACATCGATGATAGAAATGGCGAGGTGATGCTTCAAAATTGCGCGGCTAAGCACTTCCGTCTATCGTTGCGCTCGATGGCGGACTACAACACAAAGATTTTGGAGATGCTACCTAATGGTATGTTGCTGCATATCAACGGCAGAGAGCTATGGGTGAAGTTCACAGGTCGCTTCAATGCCTACAACCTCACCACCGTATATGCCGCAGCAACACTGCTTGGCGTGGATGAGATGGATGTGCTTACAACTCTCTCTAATCTCCTTCCTGTAAGCGGCCGCTTCGAGACTATCACCGCCAAGGATGGCACAATGGCAATTGTGGACTATGCCCACACGCCTGATGCTTTGGAGAATGTGTTGGAGACCATCGAGGAGCTACGCCGTGGCGACCAGAAGCTATATGTGGTATGTGGATGCGGTGGCGACAGAGACCGTACTAAGCGTCCTGAGATGGCGAGCGTTGCGGTACGCTACGCCTCGATGGCAATATTTACCTCCGACAACCCACGCACAGAGAACCCAGAGGCTATCCTCGACGATATGGTGGCAGGTGTTATGGGAGCATCGAACTACCTGCGTATCTGCGACCGTCGTGAGGCAATACGCACAGCCTCAACATTGGCTAAGGCGGGCGATATAATCCTTGTTGCAGGTAAGGGACACGAGGACTACCAAATTATTGGCACTATAAAGCACCACTTCGACGACCGCGAAGAGGTGGCAAAAACTTTTAACGAGAGACACAACAACTAACTTTTAGAGAGACACTATGTTCTACAAACTCTTTGAATATCTGAACGAAAACACCACGCTACCGGGTATGCGTGTGGGTGAGTATATCTCATTCCGCTCGGCTGCGGCAATCATAACATCACTTCTTATCTCCATCTTCTTTGGCAAGCGCATCATCCGCTTCTTGCGCCGCCAGCAGATTGGCGAGGAGATACGCGACCTCGGCTTGCAGGGTCAGTTGGAGAAGCGTGGCACACCTACGATGGGTGGCATAATCATCATACTTGCTATGTTCGTGCCCGTGTTGCTCTTTGGCGACCTTAGCAACGTATATATCCAGCTAATGCTTATCTCGACACTATGGCTCGGCTTCATCGGCGGCTTGGATGACTATATCAAGGTCTTTCGCCACAACAAGGAGGGACTAAATGGTCGCTTCAAGATTGTAGGTCAGGTGGGCTTGGGTATCATCGTGGGTACTACGATGTGGCTCTCGGATGATATTGTTATCCACGAAAAGAACTTCGAGACCAAGCAGTACACCATCACCGATGTCACCACAGGCGAGGTAGTCAAAGACTACACCACAAAGCAGGTGATAAGCACCACCTCAGAAAAGACGACAAAGACCTCAATCCCATTTTTGAAGGATACGATGCTCGACTATAAGGTTATCACGGGAGGTAACGAGACTCTGGCGTGGTTACTATATATCATCGTGGCTATATTTGTTATCACCGCCGTGTCGAATGGTGCTAATCTCACCGATGGTATCGACGGTCTGCTAACGGGAGTATCAGTACCGATAGTCCTTGTACTCGGTATCTTGGCATACCTTTCGGGGCATATAGTCTACTCCGATTACCTCAACATTATGTATATCCCCAATAGTGGAGAGTTGATAGTCTTTGCTGCGGCATTTGCAGGCGCCTTGATTGGCTTTTTGTGGTATAACTCCTTCCCTGCGCAGATATTTATGGGCGACACCGGCTCGCTAACGATTGGTGGTATCATCGCCGTATTTGCACTCTGCATCCGTAAGGAGCTACTCCTGCCACTATTGTGCGGAATCTTCCTTGTTGAGGCACTCTCGGTAATGATACAGGTGGGCTATTTCAAATATACAAAGAAGAAGTATGGCGAGGGACGACGTATCTTCCTTATGTCGCCGCTGCACCACCACTATCAGAAGAAGGGACTCTTTGAGACAAAGATTATGATGCGCTTCTTTATCATATCACTGCTTCTTGCAGCCCTGACACTCGTAACACTAAAAATTCAATAATTATTAACTCAATAAAAATTACATTTATGAAGCACTTATTATTACTGTTTGTTGCCATTATTGGCACAACATTATCGGCATTTGCACAATGTCCCGATAATGAGATTTGGTACTCTACCGTAGATGGTCAGCAGCTTGATCTAAGCAACCAGCACGATGTGGAATCACACACATTTCTCGACAACAGCGGTGTTGTCCGTTTTAACCACAGCATCGAGGCTGTATCTGCCGACAGATCAGAGTCTGGCGAGAACAGCATCTGTCTTACTGGTTATAAGACCCTTAAAACCATCACCTTGCCTAAGAGTGTAAAGGAGATTGGTTACAAGGCGTTCGCAGGCTGCGAGGGTCTACTCAGCATCAGCATCCCAAGCCGCGTTACAAAGATTGGCGAGGATGCATTTGATGGTTGTAGCTCGCTACAAAGTATCATCATCCCTGTTGGTGTAGAGTACATCGGTGGTCGCGCATTCCGCAACTGTACCGCCCTACAAAGCATCAGCCTACCTGATGGCATCGAGTACATCCGTGACGGTGCGTTCGAGGGTTGTACAAGCCTCAAGCAGTTCAACAGCGAGTATGCCTCAGCTGATGGTCAGTCGCTTATCATCAATGGCACTCTTGCTGGCTTTGCCCTTGGTTGCGGTGCTACGGAGTATATCATCCCTGAGGGTGTTACACGTATCGGTAAGTCTACATTCGATGGTTGCTCACTTCTTGAGAGTGTCATCATACCTGATGGCGTAACCGAGATTCGCAACAATGCCTTCCGAGGCTGTAGCAACCTCACAGGTCTCGCTGTACCAAAGAGCGTAAATGCTATTGGCGAGAATGCCTTTGCTGGTTGCCGCGCCCTCACACGCATCGCTATTCCAGAGGGTGTATCAGAGATTAAGTCTGGCACATTCCGCGACTGCTGCAACATTCAGGAGTTCACAATTCCAAGCAGCGTTGACTACATTTGGGATGGTGCATTCGCTGGCTGTAATAAGGTTCGTCAGTTTAAGGGTGCTTTTGCATCGGCTGATGGTTATAGCCTTATTGTCAACGGCTCACTCAAAGCCTTTGCAGTGGATTGTGGTATCACACAGTACTCTGTACCAAACAGTGTAACAAAGATTAGCGAGCAGGCATTCAATGGCTGTCCAACACTCCAAACAATTTCGATGACCGAGAGCGTAACCGAGATTAAGGATGGTGCGTTCGGCAACTGTACTGCACTCCTTTCGATTGTTATTCCTAACAGCGTTGTTAAGATGGGCGACAAGGTGCTTAGCGGCTGTACAAACCTCGAAGAGGTGACATTCTCAACAGGTATTAAGGATCTTGACCAGGAGACACTTCTTGGTTGTAAAAATCTAAAACAGATTAGCGGTAATTTTGCATCGGAGGATCGTTGCGCACTTGTTATTGAGGGTGTGATGGCAACATACGCTACAAACAACGGTGCTACCGAGTACACTATTCCAAGCAACGTAACCAAGATTAACGCAAACGTCTTCTCTGGTTGCACAACACTCGAAAGCGTAACCATCTCGGACAGCGTAACCGCTATCGACAACGAGGCATTTGCAAATTGCAACAACCTCCAAAATTTCAGCGGTAAGTTCGCATCTATTGATGGTAAGTCTATTATTATGGATGGTACACTTCGCATCTTCGCACCTAAGGGTGTTAGCGAATACGTAATTCAGGAGGGAGTTATCTCTATCGGCGACAAGGCATTCTACGGATGCTCTGAGCTACAGAACGTAGTTATTGCCAACAGCGTTACTACCATCGGTGACTCAGCATTCGAGAAGTGTGGCGCTCTACGCGCTGTGACTGTTCCTGAGAATGTTGTTACTATTGGTAACCGCGCATTCTACGATTGTGCTATCCTCGACAACATCACCATTTCAAAGAGCGTAACCGCTATCGGTGAGGATGCATTCTACGGCTTCTTTGGTAAGATGTCTATCGACAGCAACATCACAGATGCAAATTGGTTTAACAACTGCACATTCACCGACATCACCATTGGGGAGAATGTGTCAAACATCACACTCGATACATTCCTTAACTTCGACGGCAAGCTCGTTGTTAACTGTAACTTCTTCTCTCCTGAGTGGTTCAGCCTTGCTCAGGTTGCAGAGATTACCATCGGTGCAAACGTAACTGAGAACAATGCTGGTGTATACTCAGCATTCGATGGCAAGCTTATCATCGATAGCAACAGCTTCCAGCCAGAGTGGTTTGACCTTACACACGTTCCTGAGATTGTAGTTACTGAGAATATCACCACTATTGCTGAGAACACATTCCGTGACTATACAGGTGGTGTCACTGTAAACTGCAACATCCCAAGCGCTGAGTGGTTTAGCAACTCTATGATTAGCTCAATGACCATTGGAGAGAATGTATCGTCTATCTGCGGTGGTTCGTTTGTAAACTGCGCTAACCTTCACTCGTTCAATAGCAAGTATGCTTCGGCTGATGGTCGCTCACTCATCCTCGATGGTCGTCTAATTGCATTCGTTCCAACAGATCTTGCTGAGTACACCATCCCTTACGGCGTTAAGGAGATTACAGATGAGGCGTTTAAGGGCTGTGCAAACATCAAGAAGTTCATCATTCCAGACTCAGTTGAGACTATTGGCTCGGGAGCCTTCCGCGAGTGCGAGGCGTTGGAGAGCGTAAATATTCCAGATAGCGTACTCTATATCAATACATCGGCATTTGAGGAGTGTGCATCACTTGCATCAGTAACTCTAAGCGCGAACCTTACAAAGGTTTCTGAGAGAGCATTTGCCGAGTGCCGCGCACTCTCTGAGATTACCATCCCAGATGCTGTAACATCTATCGAGAATAGCGCATTCCTCAACTGCGTAGATTTGCAGACCGTAGTAATAGGTAATGGTGTTCGCACTATCGGCGACGATGCCTTTGCAAACTGCTTGACACTCGAAAGCGTCACACTTGGTGAGGGTGTTGAGTATATGGGTAAGCGCGTATTCCACGAGTGCGACAGCATCGTAGGTCTTATCTGCCGTGCACAGGAGCCTCCTACCGTTGAGTTCCTCAAACTTCCAGAGGGTGCTACTATCTACGTTCCACAGAAGACCCCTAAGACATATAAGAAGGCAATGGGCTGGAGCGACTACGCAAAGCAAATTAAGCGAATCAAAGAGTAATATGCTTACAGGGATACTTGGAGGGTTGATGATAACCCTCCAAGCACTCCTCTTTTAATACAACAAATATGAAACGAAAAATAGCAGTCTTAGGTGGTGGCATTTCGGGCTACGGCTCAGCTATATTGGCAAAGAAAAAGGGCTTCGATGTCTTCCTCTCGGATATGGGCAAGATTGCCGACAGATTTAAGCAGCGCCTTGATGAGTGGAGTGTAGAGTACGAGGAGGGTCAGCACACCGAGGAGCGCATCTTGGATGCTAATGAGGTGGTAAAGTCGCCAGGTATTCCTGACACAGCACCCATAGTATGCAAGATACGTGAGTGTGGCATCCCCGTAATCTCGGAGATAGAGTTCGCAGCGCGCTACAAGGGCGTGGCAAAGACTATCTGTATCACCGGCTCTAATGGTAAGACCACAACCACATCCCTAATCTACAAGATTATGGTGGATGCGGGTCGTAAGGTGTCGCTCGGAGGCAACATTGGCGAGAGCTTCGCCTACTC
>JAEIGA010008195.1_pt1 | contig 15835 bp, 29 predicted proteins | sample 9270691 | NCBI WGS metagenome assembly JAEIGA01 (sample SAMN17057246, study PRJNA624740) | gut metagenome | biome: biome; isolation source: fecal sample | host: Bos grunniens | place: China: Xizang | collected 2019
AAAGTCCACATGATTCCTTGATCTCAATATGCTGTTCCTTACCTGTTCCCTTATCTCCTGCAGTTACTGTAAGAATACCATTTGAGTCAATATCAAATGTCACTTCAATCTGTGGAACACCACGCATTGCAGGAGCAATACCGTCAAGGTTAAAGATACCAATCTGTTTATTATCATTTGCCATAGGACGCTCACCCTGAAGTACGCGAACTGTAATAGCAGGTTGATTATCAGCAGCTGTTGAGAAAATCTCAGTCTTCTTGGTTGGAATAGTTGTATTTGCCTCAATCATAGTTGTTGCAACGCCACCATAAGTCTCAATGCTTAGACGAAGTGGAGTAACATCAAGTAGAACGATATCAGTTACCTCGCCTGCAAGAACACCTCCCTGTACTGCAGCACCAAGAGCAACTGCCTCATCAGGGTTAAGTGACTTATTAAGAGGAGCACCAAACTCCTTACTGATCTCATCTTGAAGTTTAGGAATACGTGTTGTACCACCGACAAGAAGAATACCCTTAATCTCTGAATAAGCTAAATCAGCCTTCTTCATAGCCTCTCTACCACAATTAATAACCTTTTTAATATGGTCATCAATAAGAGACTCAAACTTAGCCCTTGAAATACTTTGTACAAGATGCACAGGAGCACCATCTACAGCTGTAATATATGGAAGGTTAACCTCACTTGTTGTTGTAGATGAAAGCTCAATCTTAGCCTTCTCACAAGCCTCAACAACACGAGACATCGCCATTGTATCCTTTGTCAAATCAATACCATTTGACTTCTTGAACTCATCAACAACATAGTCACAAAGTGCCTTATCAATATCAGCACCACCACAATATACATCACCATATGATGCAAGAATCTCCACAACATCATCAGCAACATCTGCTACTGAGAAATCAAGTGTTGAACCACCATCGTCAAGCACCATGTACTTTCCACCTGTCTTTCTGTCAATATCAGAAGCAAGGATAGCTGCAGTTGGCTCTGCTACAATACGAAGGACATTAAGTCCTGCAATCTCACCTGCCACTTTAGTTGCAGCACGTGCTGCATCAGAGAAATAAGCAGGAACTGTAATAACTGCATCTGTGACAGTTTCACCAAGATAATCCTCTGCTATCTTCTTCATCTTCTGAAGAATCTTAGCTGAAAGCTCCTCAGGACTATATAACTTATCCTCGATTTTAACACGAGGCATACCATTTACATTTTCTACATCATAAAGCGAGTTCTTAATATGTTCCTGTACCTCATCATAAGTACCACCCATAAAACGCTTGATGATAGTCACAGTTGTTTTTGGATTTAGAGCTGCAGCTCTCTTAGCTGCCGAACCCACCTTAGTTTCATCACCTTTAATTGAAATAACTGATGGGGTTGTTCTTGCACCCTCATCATTAATAATAATTGTTGGAGTTCCGTTCTCAATTACAGCAACCGCTGAATTAGTCGAACCCAAGTCAATTCCGATTATTTTTCCCATATTTAAAATTTGTTTTATTATTCTGAATTAATATATTATTTAGATAGATAATAGTCAAGACTTGACTAATGGATTTACATCAATTTTCCCACTAATATACTGTCTAACTACAGATAAAGTCAAGTAATTCCTTACATATTTAGCCATATCTTTAACATCAAAGTAATCATCTGATTTCCATTCTTCAGCAGTTGAATACACCTTACATACTTTATCAAGATTGCTAAATATTTCTTTTGAACGATTATATACTATATTCCTATCAATACCTTCAGGTAGCCATGTCATAAATTCATCAACAATTTCGTTATGAAGTTCTTGACGTGAAACTTCAAAAGTATACATAGTTAAGCCACCATTATCATCAATAGTGTTTTCAATATCTTTTAAAGTAAAAAGATAATCTTCAATAAGTTCTAAAAGTTTATCTCTCATTTTTAAAATGTTTTTCTTTAGATGTTAAATTAAACCATATCCACTTACATATAAAGCTAAATTTATTCTCAAATTCTTCGTAAGAAGAAATCCAATCATAAATTTGGGACATTTTTTTAATATCTTTTATCTTTTTTCCATCAAAAATTATAACATAACGAGGAGTTGAAGCTAAATCGATTTCTATCATTATAGTATGAAGTGTATTACCCCACAAAAAATCTCGAATTAGTCTCATACTTAACTAAGGTATGTTTTTGCAACAGTAGATACCATCTTACCATCATACTGTCCTGAATAATTTTCTTTAAAGTATTTCATAACAATACCCATATTACATGGTACATCAGATTTAACAACCAAACTAAATACAATATCTTTAATTTCTTGTTCTGAAAGTTGTTTTGGAAGATATTCTTCCATTATATTCATTTCAGCAATTTCATTATCAGCAAGCTCCTGTCTACCTGCAGCAATATATTGCTCAGCTGAATCCTTGCGCTGTTTAACAAGTTTCTGAATAATCTTCTGTATATCTCCATCAGTTAATTCAGATGGAGCACCAGGTGCTGTCTTTGCTACTGTAATTGCAGTCTTAATTGCTCTAATAGATGCAAGCCTAACACTATCCTTAGCCTTCATAGCGGCTACCAAATCACTTTGTATTCTCTTCTCCATATCCATTAATTTTACTGTTAATATATTTCACTATATCATCAACAAACATATCACCCCAATCATTATAGTCATCAATAGTAATGCCATAATGTCGTTCGATTTCAATTACCAAATCAACAATATCCAATGAATCAAGATATGAACTTAATGCATATTGTTTCATATCATAATCATATACTTTACAAGTTTCTTTCAAATATGTTTCAATGTAATTTCTTATTTCTTTCATAATTTTATTATTTTTTTTGCAAATATACAAACATATTTTTAATAAAACAAAAAAGGTAGAGAATTTCTCTACCTTTTCATTATTCAACATCATAATAACCATCACACTTAATGATAGTTCCCTTACCAAGGTCAATAACTTCAAGAGCTGAAAGGAGTTTAACAATATCCTCAGCAGACAAATCTCCTGTTTCTTTTATTACAGATACCCCATCTTCGCCCTTAGGTCCTCTTTCACCTGGAGGACCTTGCTCACCCTTAGGTCCTACGGCACCATCCTTTCCGTCTTTACCATTCTTACCATTTTTTCCATCAGCTCCCTTTTCGCCTGTATCACCTTTAGGACCTGGTTCTCCCTGAGGACCCTGTGGTCCTACTGCACCACGCTCACCCTGAGGCCCAACACGTTTAAAAACCAATGCAAATACTCCACATAGAAGTGCGAGTATTGAAATAATCAATGCTGCTACTGCCATTTTAAATTATTTTATATTTTATTATTAAAGTGTATTCATATCTACTTCAATAGAAGCTCCCTCAATAAGAAGGTTTCTATCAGTCTTGGCGTTAATTGTATGTGCCTTAAGAACACTTGAAAGGTCAACACCCGTTGCATCAGAAACAGTCTCAAATGTCTGTTTAATTACCATTGGCACATTAGCTGAAATGCCTGATACTCCATTACTATTCTCACCTCCTGCATAAACAGTAAGTTTATCAATTGACGAAAGCGGTTCAGCAACATTCTTCGCCATCTCAGGAAGAATACCAATAACCATTTCAACAACAGCGGCATCGTTATACTTCTGATAAGCATCTGCCTTCTTATTCATAGCCTCAGCCTCTGCTTCTCCCTTCTTAAGAATTGCATATGCCTCTGCTTCTCCCTTTGCACGAATACCAAGCGCCTCCTGTTCCATCGCAAACTTCATAGCTTCCGCTTCAGCTCTTCTTGCCTTAGCTTTCTGCTCAGCCTCATAAGTCTCAGCCTCAGCCTTTCTCTTACGCTGCTCAAGTTCAGCAAGCGCATTTACTTCCTTCTGATACTTATCCGCATCAGCTTTCTTATTAACCTCAGCCTCAAGCATCTTCTGACGAATAGCAATTTCCTGATTCTTAAGCTCCTGAGTCTTAGCTGCTTTCTCAACTTCAGCTTCTACCTGCTTTGCGTTAATTTCCTTCTGACGCTCTGCCATGATAAGAGCCTCTGCAGCCTCTGCCTCTACAGTCTTTACCTTAATTGTCTTCTCCTGCTCCTGTTTCTGAATTGCATAAGCAGCATCAGCTTCAGCTCTCTTAATGTCTTCCTGAATTTTAAGTTCTGACTTCTTAATAGCAAGTTCATTATTTCTCTCAGCAATTGCAGTTGCAGAAAGAACTCGTGCATCATTAGCTTCCTTCTCCGCCTGTGCCTTAGCAACCTCAACATCCTTAGTAGCCTGTGCCTTGTTGATAGCAGCCTCCTTTGTAATCTTACATGTGTTATCAGCACCAAGAGCCTCGATAAGCCCCTCTCTATCAGTCACTGACTGAATATTACATGAAAGAATCTCAATACCAAGCATATCCATGTCTTTAGTTGCCTTAAGCTGAATCTGGTTTGAAAAACCATCTCTATCAGTGTTGAGTGAACGAAGATCAAGAGTACCTACAATCTCACGCATGTTACCCTGAAGCACACCCTTAGCTCGATTTGAAATCTCCTCAGGCTCTCTATTAAGGAAGTTTGCAATTGCAAGATCAAGCCCCTCAGGAGTTGGTTTTACACGAATCTTAGCAACAGCATCAACATCTACGTTAATAAAGTCTGAAGTTGGAACTGAATCAGTTGTCTTGATATCAACCTCTATCTCTCCCATATAAAGCATATCCTTCCTCTGAAGGAATGGAAAACAGAAACCACTTGTACCAACAAGCACCTTAGGCTTCTTTGAAAGTCCTGAGATTACCAATGCAACCTGTGAATTTGTCTTAACATAAGACATTAAAAATAGGAGTAATAAAAAAGCGGCTACTCCAATACCGACATAAAACCAAATACTCATAATATATTTAAAATTTAAAAATTAATGTTTTCTCGTTTTATTGTTACAGGATGGTTTCTTTTGAATTCAGATTTAAGATGCCTACCAATCACATTATCAACAACCTCTTTATCATAATCATCGAGAGATTTATTGTTCAAGTATAGTTTTAGAATACTGTCAATAACCCAATACGAAGGAGCTTTAATTTCTTCCATATCAGTGGTAGAAATACCAAGTCCTGCCTGTGGAGGAATTTTAATAGACTCATCTAACGCATGTACCTTCTCCCAATTCTCACGTTCCTTTTCAATTTCTCTAAAGAAATTTGCGAGTTCATATACTTCAGTTTTCCATAGATATTGAATTGGACAATAGTCAAAAAGTCCGTCACCACCAATTGTACTATATCCAAGCATGTACTCAGTATAGTTATCTGTACCAAGTACAATGCCACCATAAGCATTAGCTAAGTCATAAAGATGTATCATTCTAAGACGTGACTTAACATTACCAAGTCTAAACTTATTCTTCCATTCAGGTGTGAACGGAATGAAGGGTACTGTTATAGCGGTTGCTTCCTGTGTAATATCCATTATCTTAAAATCCAACGGACAAAAAGCATGTCCTACAAGTTCAGAAATTCTAAATTCATCTTTATCAGTTGTCTCTGTAGGCATACTAATTCCAACGAATCTAAAACTATAGTTCTCATCATTAAATCTTTTCTCCACTTCATTGAAAATATATGCAACTACTGTTGAATCAATACCACCTGAAATGCCAAGCACAGCAGCATGCAAATTATTCTCTCTGAAATAGTTCATAGCATGTTCTACCATGCCGTTAAAAACTCTCAAACAATCCATATTATTTTTTTTGCAAATATATAAATCTAAATTTAATTTACCAAACTTTCATCCATAACAGCCCATGCTATTTCTTCGCCATTTATTGCTCTAAGTCTTTCATTTACTAACTTAGCATCAATTACATATCCTTCATTCTCAAGACATTTAATTAATTTTTCAACATATTCTTTCTTATGCGGTTTTTCTTCCCATACATCATTAGGAATTAATTCAATTAGTCTAAGAATAGGAATAAAATAAGCTTTTGTTTTAGTCTCCATAATATGTTTTTATTTTCATTATAACAAATACTATACTAAACTATATTTTCTTTTCCAACCAATTAAAAATCTCTTCTTGTGCTTTAAAATAATATCCTTCCCTCTCATACCATTTCTCTTGCCAAGTATCTTTTTCTACTTTCAATATAATAGTATTAAAACCTTTTTCTTTTGCAAAATTTTCAGCATATTCTAATATTGCAGAACCAACACCTTGGTGCCTATATTTTTCTTCAACAAATAGTGAAAATAGATAAACAGTTTCAATGTCATCCTCATAATAATGTAAGGAAAACCTCGAAATATCGTTTTCAAATTTCCAAGTTGTTTGCTGTTCAACATTAAATGATAACATATATTTGTAATTAATTTCTAAAATATTCTACAATAATCTGTAAAAAAACCTCATTAAATTAGGGTTCATTAAAATAAACCCCATATTACTCATTAAGTATAAAAATTCTAAATTTTATTAAATATCCTTCATATTGAGTTTCAGGATAACCATATTCATCAATATAATCATAGACTGTCATATCACTTTCCTCACTATCTTCAGTAACATAATATGAATAAGTATCATCCTCTGCAGCAACTTCTGTTTTTACTAAATGAGCTGTTACCATATAAGGTGTTTTACTACTAACAATACCCCTATTATGAAGAAATTGAACTAAAGCATTTTCAGATGGGCAGTATCCCCAATCATCAAGCATTGCACGGTATTTCTCTTTAAACAAATTTTTACCATCCTTACTTAAATGTAACTCATTATGGTTAGGGTAGACAGCGATTCCATAATTTTTAAATTCATCATATGGTTCTTCAAATCTTTTGAAGTATTCAATTGTTTCATCTGATTTATCAAGAAGTTCATCATAGAACTCTTTTCTAACTGTAAATTTTGGTATCATATATTATTCAAAATAACTTAAAGCTTCATAATTAAACCTAACATAAGGTTTTGTCATATCAGCAGATGATATAAGCTTTTCAACCCATTCATTCATTGGAACTTCATCCTTAACAAACTGATTTACTGTTCTTATGAATTTGCGAGTTTCTTCGTAAATATCTTCATTTTCAGCGGTAAAGCCATGACAAGATGCTTCCCATTTATTTGAAATAAACATACTTGTAAAGAAACCCTTTAAATCATATCTGTCGGCAAATTCAGATGCATAACACCAAATGCCAATACACTTCTTATTTCTAAGATACTTAACATGTCGAGTATCTACAGAATTACCACACCAATCATATGTAAACAAACCACTTGGGGAACCATGTCCAAGAATCATTACAGTCTCAGCAGATGTAACTCTAAGTTCTCGTTCAACATGTTGTGGAGTTGGATTATATAAAAGTGTAACATCAAGACCCTCATATGTAAGTTCTAAGTCCTTAGTATCCTCAGCACTATCAACATAGATAACCAATATCTTAGGCTCATAGTACATTATAATTGAAGTCCTACCCATTTTAACAGGATAATTACCATCTTCAAAGTCTCCCCACATATCAATATATGATTCACACTCACACATTGCAACAGTGTCATCGGGTAACTTAAAAAGCTGATACTGATCACTACCATCTATTCTTAATGCAGCAAGAGCGAAAAATAGTTCTACATTGGTACCACAGTCGTGATACATCCCTTCCATAAAATCATCTTCATATGTATAATACTCTGAAGTCTCACAGTTGGTAATAATAATGTCACTCTCAATACCGCCATTGAGTTTATAACCTATTTTTTCTAATCGTTCTCTAATCTCAGGGGTATCACAATGAATACCACAATTCATTTCAAACACTCTTTCTATTTTCTTATCCATTTTTTATAGTCTTTAATTAATTTAACAAAATCCTGCATATGTTTTATAATAAACGTAACCGTCATTCCAAAACAGAAACCAAACATTACCATAAAAACAATATCGACAGGAACAAAACATAAACTTATCATTACAAATGCTATTGCGAATAAAGCAATAAGTTCCAAAAGAGAAACAATGATACCTAAAATATACCATAAATGACTCTTTTCTTCATTTCTACAATCATTAACAAACCAACTTTCCATAATAAAATCATTTTTTCATCTTACATACAAAAATCGTGCCAAACTTATTCATTTGACAATTTTTCTTTGAGTTTTTTAACAAATTCTTCAACACAATCTAAGTATTCAATAAGAATTTCAGTATTTTCATCAGCTTCAGCTGTTATGATTTGAGCCACAGCCATGAAATCTTCTTGATATATGTTCTTTAGCAGGTTAACTGCCATTTTACTGTATTCATTTACCATTTCCAAAATCTATTTTGTTCCTTTATACCAAATCTTAATGTATTCTTCATGTTAATGAAAGTATTTTGTTCTTCTCTCTCTCCATATACATCATAAAATATATCATGATCGGAGGAGAAGATAACTTCAGGATTCCAAAGAAACATTTTATCATCTTTATATGTTCTTGTCACTATTCTATAGTAACGTGGATTATCTTTCATCTTTTTTCCGCAAAAATATAAATAAAAAATGGAATAAACAAATAAGATTTTCTTATGGTACGCGCGAGCGCTAAATAATATTTTTAATAAAATATTATTATTTAACTAGTTTATTATTAGTTATTTATATAATTTTTATTTTAACTAAATGATCAGTTATAACGCACTATTTATATAAAAAGAGAAGATTATGAGGAAGATTGATTGGAAAACAATTTTTAATGTTGTTATAGCAATGTTTGGTATTGGGTTGATAGGGGTTTCATTTACATTAACTCCATATACAATGACACTTAATCCAATTTTATTGATAGGTGGTATTTGTTTGATAATTTCAGGTTTATATAGATTAAGCAGTGAGACTAAATAGTTTCGCTGCTTTTTGTTTTTTAAATTGTTTTTTATATATTTGCACAAAAACATGCAAAGAGGAAAAGATAGTCCTTCTTTATATAGAAGAGAAATGAGGACTAATGAATATGAAGATTATTGTGTGGATTCAAGTCCTTTGTATAATTTAGAAAGGTTATTTTTGAAAAATATACAATTCACATTACAATATTTTGAAAATATCCCCCACTATAATTCGAGTGATTGCTATTTGTTTAATAACAGATTTCAAAAATGGGATAATATTGATAACTTAACAATAATATGATTATGAATCAGGAGTTTAAAGATGAATTAAAGAAAATTAAGACAATTCAAGAAACAGCTCATAAATTGGAGGTTGATGTATATAAGCGTTTTGAGAAACATATTAAAGAGTGGTTTAATTCTAAAACAGAAAATAAAATCTCTGTAGCATTCAAAGTAAATAATCGTTACGTTTTATATGATTATTTAGAAACCGCTGTATGGGATTTAAATGATAAAACATTGACTACATTTAAAATTCATGGTTTAGTTTTGAACGAACAATATGCTAACGTTGATGCAGCATTCAAAAGTTTTTTAACTTTTGATATGGACTCTGAGTTTGAAGTTGTCGAATATAGTGAATTTATTGAAAAATTTGAAGCGCATAAAAATAAGATTCTTGCTAAAGAAGAATATGATTTTCAATGGGATTACGCTGCAATTTGGAGATTTCATGATGATGTATATGAACCGTATTATAGATTTTTCAATGATGAAATAACCCATGATTTTATAGATGAAATGATGAAAAGGGAGGAAGAATAATATGAATAAAATTACTGAACTTATTGATGAAGTCACAAGAATGATTAGTGACTTGCATGACGGACAGAATCCTGCTTGGCAGCGTCCTGATGATAAAGAAATTATCAAACTTTTGGAAAAGGTTTGGGTATTCCTTGAAAATTTTGAACCTTTTGATGAAAGTAGTAAAAAGAATTTGGAAAGTTTGTGTGAAGATGCATATGAAGAATTGTATGATGCAATACGTTCTGCGGAAGCAGCTGTAGATAAACTTAGAGACTTGTCAGATGCAATTGAAAATTTTTAGTTTGGCATGATTATTGTAGTGTCAACTACACCTACCTAAAGAAGGGTGCTTGACACTACTTCGTTAATAAAGTGTGTCGATTGGCATGTTGACTGATGCCTGCCCGTAAGGATAACCAATTGTCCTTCAATTGGCAAGGACCTCGATACGGGGTGGTTGGATCTTTGTCCGATATTGATGGATGCGTTCCAATCAGAATCAAATACAACTCCGTCAGCGCAGATATATCTGCGACCACGGCGTTCGCCATCACGATTATTGGTGCGACAATCCATTTGACTTGTATACATTGGAGAAACTGTTTCCACTTGCTTTCCCGAAAGTGGTGCCTTATAAGTCAATATACGTTTAAACTCATAAAATGGTACCTGAGATAGAGCGTTATTATGTTTAACTCTCTTGAAACCCTCACTTGTACGTGAAGTGTTCTTCTTAATTTTATTAAGGTCTTCCATTACTATGATGCTTGCATCTGTACTGTTGATAAGTGCCTTACTTGCACGATAACACATGTCCTTAGAAAGATTACGCTCATTGTTACGTACCTTTTTAAGGTGACGTTTTGCTGATTTAGTACCTTTTTCTTGTAGTTTACGTTTGAGGTAACGTATCTCTCTACGTTTTTTTAGATATGTAGTGTCTTTAAATGCTTTACCTTCTGAAGTGACAAATATCATCCTTGCCCCTAAGTCAACACCTATACACTCTTCGGAATGAAGAGGTTTCTCAGGTACCTCGAAAGGTACTGAGAGGAAAAATTGCCCGTTCCTATAGAACATTGTTGGATCACATGCCTTATACGTTTGTAACATTTCCTTTGCTTTAGGATAAGCATTGAAAGTTATAAAAGTGCGTTTGTTTTTCTGTGCTCCTGTAATTGTTATTCCTTCAGAAGTAAGTACTCCGTATAGGCGTTTGTCTAACGTCATAGTCAGTGCTTTCCTTTGTGGAACATCAGCATTCTTATGTTTATTTGACTTAATTGACTTAAGTGCAGATGCTGCTGCTTGTTCACATTTTATTACCATTTGTGATGACAGTGCAGGAAACTCTGTCCTGATGACATTATAACATGTTTCATGTACTTTTTTCAGAGATAATGATGTTTTATTATCATATAACATACGTGTACATCTATTGTATGCATCTCTTGCACATACGAGTAGATTATACCAATGTATTGCATTGGCATCATCCATTAGTAGTGGTATGTTATAAGTCTGTACAATCATAGATTTCACGTATGTGATTTTTATTTATATATAAATAGTACGATATTCTAAAAAATTTGTTTTTTATTAAAAAAAATCATATGTTTGCATATGTAAAATAATGTTTAACTAATAAAAGGAAATTAATCGTAGTTCCTCTCCACCCTAAAGGATGGTGTTTCCTACGATAGATTTATATGAAAGAATTGACAGTAAAAGATGTATTGGTTCAACTCCTTAAACAATGCAGAAAACCTATATTAACTAAAAAAGGTAAAAGTGAAATGAAAGATTCAATTGAAAATATGCTTAATGTACTACAGGAGTTCCCTCAATATGAGGGGATTCCTTATGTTGCTGATTTTAAGTGTGCTAATTGTGGTAAATCAGGAGACGGTTATATACATGAACCAGGAGGTTATGTAGAACTACCCCATGGTAAATTGGTAGGGTGGTGCGAAGACAAATATGGTTATCAGATGGTTTTTGAGTGTCCTATCTGTTTTGAAAAGTATAGGTATCATAATTGTACCACAGGTAGAAGTTCATGGGATAGTTTTAAACATGAATTGTTTTTAGTTTGGATATTACAGGAGGAGTAATTATGATTGATAGATACAAAAAGAAAAACATTGATTTTGATATATTTCTTGGGCATAATCATTATGATGAATGCACAGGTGGGGAAGTAAAGATTCAACAAAAAAAGATGCAGATGCTTAAAGCATATGCCAATGCAATAGATATTTGTAATCAATCATTTAAATTTAACAAATAAAATATGGGATTTTTCATAGTAATAATACTTGCTTTTGCACTCTTTATTTTTGGATTGGAGCAAATTGAGGATAAGAAAAATAATGTTGTTGGAACTATAGTATTAATAATAAGTGTAGGTTTATTTTTATTTGCTGCAACTTATAAACCACAAAATAAAGGTAATAGTCCAAAAGCGATAGACGTATATAGAGGGAAAACTGAATTAGAAATAACATATAGAGATACTATTGCTATTGATAGTACGGTAGTTTGGAAAAAAGAATATGAAAAAAAATGAAAAGGAGGAAAATAATGGATAAATCACAATATATAGGAATTACAGAAACTTCTGATCCATGTTTTCATCTTGAACTATTTGATAGACTTTATGACGGTAACATTATTGTTACAAAAAATCTTTCAAATAAGCTCATAGAGAAACTAATTGAGAACAAGGATAAATGTATATTACATTGTACCTGTACGGGAATGGGTGGAAGTAAGATAGAACCATTTGTACCTACAGTGGAACAAACTGTCAAAAAAATTGAAAAATTGATAGATGGAGGCTTTCCTGTCAAACAGATTGTTTTAAGAATTGATCCAATAGTACCAACCAATAAAGGCGTGGAGACAGCTAAAAGCGTGTTAAAAGCATTTCAAGAGTTTGGTATTGAGCGAGTTAGAATATCGTTTATTGATATGTACAAGCATGTGAAGGAAAGATTCGAGGAAAACAGTATTAAGATACCATATGAAGGTTCTTTCCATGCACCCGAATATATAAGACAGTTTGCTTTTAAACAGATGTATGAGGAAGCAATAGCATTAGGATATAAAATGGTATTAACTTGTGGTGAACCTGACTTTGAGGAAACTCCTTGTATTTCTCAGATGGATATCGATATCCTTGGTTTGACAGATAAGATTAAATTAATTGATAAGAAAGGACAGCGTTCGTCTTGTGGATGCCCATCCAATAAACGTCAGTTGATTACATGGGAAGAAAGTAAAAAGAAATGTGGGCATGAATGTCTGTATTGTTACATGAAAAACGATGAATAATATGCATTATATTGAAAAATATCTTACTAAACTGCTAAAGTTAAAAGAAGAAAAAGGGTGGAAATATTTGTATTTTATGGTTGATGTTCATAACACAATTATAAAATCAACGTATAATAAAACAACGGATTTTGAGTATTTTCCATATGCATTAGAAACATTGAAGTTGTTAAAGGAAAGAGGAGACATCAAGATAATTATGTGGACATCATCCTATCCTGAAGTTATTGAAAAATATGATGATAAATTTTGGGAAGATGGCATATGTTTCAATTATGTGAATGAAAACCCTGAAATTGAAAACGATGACATAAGATGTTTTTCAACTAAATTTTTCTATGATTTTGGCATTGATGACAAGTTTGGTTTTGATGCTGAAACCGATTGGAAAGTAATATATGATGTTTTGAGCAATGATAGAAGAAGTTAAAATAGAGGATTACCCTAAATGGAGGGATGAAAATCCTAATGCTAATGAAGTGTGGGTAAATCATGGGAATTTTGGTAAAGTACATAGAACATTTAACTATAAAAACCCAAACGATGTAACATTATGTGAAAGGCTTGGTATGTATGATGGATTTGGAAGATTCCATTTTATTGATGAGGAAGGAACAAGACATATTTGTTATAAACCTGATTTTACATGTTTTAAAAAATATAATTTATGAAACAAATTAATAAAGAAGAAATTTTAGGAAAGAAAATTACAGGGTGGTGGTTTGATAGTGATTATATTACCCTTGAATTTGATGATAATACATTCTGTTTTATCGGGTATGATTTTGATTATGAATCATATGAAGGCGCGTGGTATGATGTTAAGATTGAACATATGATTGATGAAGATGGTTTTATTAAAGATGAATTTGCTCCACGATATTTTGAATTAAATTCAGATGGGGAACCTGAAGCGGATGGTATGTTAGAGGGACCATCTATGCTTAATATTGTTAAGTGGGATGACAATGCCATAAAATCAATATTGGAAAATAATAAGAAGATACAGAAAGTAAAACAGAAAAACTCATTTATTGAGTTGGCTAAGGAGTTTGGTATTGAACTTACAGAAGAACAAAGCGAGAAACTTTATAAAGAGATTAATGGAGAAAAATAATATGACGTTTGGTATAGATTTTGATAATACAATTGCAACACACAATTATCCGTATGTAGGTGAGTTAATCCCGATGGCTAAAGAAGTGATTAATACATTGGCTGATAACGGACACACATTAATGCTTTGGACTGTAAGAGGTGATGAAAGTTGGGATTCTGAAGGTAAGATTAATGCATTACGGAATGCCATTGAGTTTCTTGATGAGAATGAGATTGATATACATTATTTCAATCAATCCCCTATTCATCCATCATCCTCACCGAAACAGCTTGTTGATTATTTCATTGATGACATCAATCTTGGTACACCTCTACGTTTTTATAAGGGTAGATATCTTGTAGTTGATTGGTTGGCATTATGTAGAAACCTTTTTATGGTAAAAGCAATTACACAGGAACAGTGGAATAACCTGAGAGATATTGCTAAGGAAAAGTATTTTAACGAATTTGAAATGGAATTTAGATATGATAATAACTAAATTTTTAACAGGAGTTTTATTGTTTTGGCTTGCAATATTAGTGTTTTTTGCGTTACCATATGGTATTTTCAAGTGGTCTCAACAAGAAAACCTTAAACGTATGGAATACATCTTCATTGGTATCTTAGGTATGTGTGAATTAACACTAATTTTTTGTGGTATTTTTCTTTTTATTATAGTTTTTCTATAGTTTGGCACGATTGTTGTAATAGAAAGAAGTATAATTTTAATACTTAAAAAAGATGAGAAAGACAGACTATGTATCTATGGATAACGCAATAATGCTTGAGCATTTTGGTTATAAGCCTGAAAAGGGTGAGATTAATAATCTTATGGTATATCGTTATGAGACTGTAATCAATCCTGAAATTGAGAAATTATATCCTAATGAGACAGACGATGGATATTACGAACTAACCAAAGAAGGTGGTGGAGAGTATGATTGGGATTACGTATATATTAAGGATTGGGTATTTGATAAGCAAAGATATTTGGATAATGAGTTAATAGCCCCAACATATTTTGAAGCAGCAAGATTTCTTCAGGAGAAATATAACTATCTAATTGTAGTTAAGCCGTTTGAGGGTGACTTTGAAACACCTATGTTTGAATTCGAAATATATCACGAAAGTGATTGGAGAACAAAATATAGAGATAAGGATTTGTTTAAAACCACTGACGAAGCTCTTGCTAAAGGAGTAACGAGAATTTTGGGAATATTAAGAATAAAAGAAACTGTAGAGTAAAATATGAAATTTAAGATTTGGCTGAAAGCATTGGGTAAAGCCCTTAACCCCGAAAGAGAAGAAAAATATTTAACTACTCTTAGAATGAGGTTGGTTAGTAAAGGATATTACTACGGAAGTAAACTTATTAAGTTAACCTCAGATTTACCGAAATATGTATATGGTAGGTTACAATGGCATCTTGCTCCCTATGTATCCTACAAGACATATAATATTCCAGATATATATGAAGCTAAGAAAAGAATAAAACAACTTGACGATAGTTGGATACGTATTCTCAATATCATTAAGAACATTAGGTATAATATTGATGTTATTTTTGTTAAGGAAAGAGAAGTAATTAACTATGATAATATATCGTTTATTAAATATAGAGATTGCTTCAACAGTGAAGGTATTGCTTACCTAACGTATGTTTCTGATAGAGGTAATGGAGAAATCGATATGAATGTTAGGGGAGAATTTTTCGATGAA
>JAEIGA010008196.1_pt1 | contig 15835 bp, 24 predicted proteins | sample 9270691 | NCBI WGS metagenome assembly JAEIGA01 (sample SAMN17057246, study PRJNA624740) | gut metagenome | biome: biome; isolation source: fecal sample | host: Bos grunniens | place: China: Xizang | collected 2019
ACTTTAGTTTTGTTGAGAGTTGTCATCGTTGGCGTTTCCCTTGTTGTCTTCACTTGGGGTAGTTACGATGGTGTCTCCTTTTTGATTTTCTCCGAACGCTTTGCCTATTGTTTGAATGGCTTTAATCCGAAGTTCTTCCTTTTCCATGGCATCCCGCTGTTTCTCTTTGTCGAACTCCCATTCTTCGCCAACCCTCTCCTTGATTTTCTTGGAGAGTTTCTCTACCTCATCCATGCAGGTAGAGGCAGGATTGATGGCAGCGAGGTATGCCCCTGCGAGTATGGCGCCCTCCTTGTCTTGTGTGGCGTTCCATACCGTCTGTGCCTTGAGTAATTTCTGCGAGCAGTCGTGGTCGAGATACTTCTGGAAGATATCGAGCATGGCTTTCTTCGCTTTGTCGTAGCTCTTGCTGCACGTCGGTACTGAAGCGAGTATGAACATAGCCTGTTCGAAGTCCTGTTTTGCTACATACATATTAGCCTGGTCGATGATTTTCGCCATCTGCTTATTGTAGTAGTTTTCTATTTTCTCTCGGGCTTCGTTGAGGAACTTCTGCATTTGCTGGTTGTCGCCTTTGACGGAAGCGAGTGCAGCGAAGTATGCGCGGTTCTCCGTTCGTCCAGCTCCGCTGATGGTGATGGTCGTTGCAGCGAATCCTTCGCCCGTATAAGCATTGTTTACGGTCAATTGCAGATCGGCTGAGACGGCGATGATGGGCCTGTTTCCTGCCATTACCTCTTTGGACGTCTCCTGCAGTTTTGCCGTTATGGTGAAATAGGCAAGCTTTTGTGAGCCCTCCATCTCATTTCTGTCAACGGCCTCTCGCACTTTCTGTTCGAGCGTCTTTACGATGTCGGCAGGAGTTCCTTCAGCTACCTGTACCGCCATTGCGATGGTACAGTCCTTCTTTGCATTCGCGTTATGGAATGCGAAGAAGGATAGTGCTATAAGAATAAAAGTCTTCATCATGGAGATTTTTTTACTTGATATAGATATTCACCTTACCGAGCCCCCGTATCTTGAAGTCGCTTTCTACCTGATGGTCCTGTAGGAATGTTACCAGTTTCTGTGCGACATCCTTTGCGCCCTGCTTTCTCTGGCGCCCACGGATGGTTGTAATGAGAGGAATATAGACGCCCTGGTACTGGAGGAATGTAGCCCCGCTCTTTACACGCTCCAGTCCGTTGCCCTCTACAGAGTTGTCATAGAGGAAGTCTTCTATCTGTTCGCGAAGTGTGATGTTGCCCACCTTGCTATTCATCTTATAGGATGACGAAGCAGCAATCTTGATGTCGAATGCTACCATGCGTCCCTTCGTGACCATGTTCTGATAGTAGGAGAGCATTTTTTGCAGGAAGGCATCCATATTTCCATAGACAGCCTCACGGAGCAGAACGACGGGATTAGCCGATGTTGAGGGAGCTCCCATACCTGAGATAGGAGCGAACATACGGCTGGTGTAGGCATCCGTACCCGTAATATCGTATGACACCTGATACTGTGGTCCGTGCTTGATGAGGTCGAACTGTACCTTTACGAGTATGTCCGCATTAGAGTTACGGATGATGGTCTCATCGACACTTTCCGAGTCATCGCCCCCATTGGCGCTAGCCATTGCTGCATCTGCCTTTGCATTGTTAATAGCTTCCAACAAGTCGACGATGACGATATCTCCGTTTCTGTCGGTAATAAGCTGTGCTATCTGTACGAGAACCGAGTGGAGTGATGCGTCCTCAGAGAGCGCGCGCTCATAGTCGGGCACAGTTTCGTTGATACCGTTATTATTGATTTCCTGCACATAGCCGTGATTCTTGCAATAGACCATGTCGGGAACCACCATCACATGTGGGGGAGTCATCATTTTCTGAGCTGAGAGTCCTCCGAACATGCTAAGCATTAATCCTAATAAAAAGAGTTTTTTCATATGATCTTATTCTTTATATTTCTCTAAAATCTTGTCTTTCTCGAAACGCTTCTTGAGTCCGGGACGGTCGACGACTACGATGATCTCAACGAGTTCCATTCCGTCTCCATGATAGCTTTTTGCTGATTTTTTCTGTTGGCTGCGCACTTTTGCGAATTTCTTGTATTTGCCACCTTTCTCAAAGAAATCGTTGAAATACTTCTCATGCTTCTGTCGCGCATTAGGAGCATCGACCACTGGATAGGAATTACAATCCCCTTGTCCGGCAGCAATGCCTGTGAATGTGATCTCATAGACCACCTTCTTGATGGCGTTCTCCATAGCGTCAGACTCGTTCAGACCCTTTGCCCAAACACGCAATGTCTGCATGCCGTCCATATCCTTGCCGAGACACTCGGTGGGATACTCCTGATAGGCTGCCGTTTCGACAACTTTCTTGCTTCCGCAGGCTGTAAATGTCAGTGCGACGCACACCACTATTAATAATATAGGTGACTTTTTCATACTTACCACATGTTAGAGAATCCATCTACTATGCCCGACTCCTCCAGATACTTGAGGAGGCGTTCTTTGTCAACAAGCATTAGTGCCGATACCTCATATCCCTTCTTCACTTTCGTGCTAGTGAAGGAAGCCTCAGTCATGGAGACATACTTCTCGTATGCTTTCTCGTTCCAGAAAGCATTGAAGAACTCTGCCTTTGTCTTCTCAATATTGGGATCGTTGACCAGCGGTTTCTGATTGGCGCCGCCATCGGTATTGTTCATGATGCCTTTGAAGAGTACTCCGTGTACGGCATCGCGTCTCAGTTCATCTTTTGCCGTCTTCACGTTTTTCACCACGGTGGTCACCTTTACGTAGTAAGCACCGTTCTTGCCCTGGCCATTGCCAGCAATCTCGTAGGCCGACTGTGCCATGATCTGTGCACAGCAAGCCATCAAGAAGAATAATATCAGTTTAATTCTCATGATTTCTGTCTTTTTTATTTATATGTTTAGAAATAGAAACTCAGATTCACCGTCTGCTCCAGGTCGTTATAACCGTATGAGAGCGACATCTTTTCACTCAGTGTAATACCAGCCTTAATGTTCCAGTCGAATGAGTTGAAGCTAACGTTTTTCAGCGTTTGTTCATCCTTTTTTAAATAATAGCTGTATTTCTTTGTTGAAGATTTATATTCAGTACCGCTCCAGTAAGTGGTGTATTTCATTGTGGCTGCCGTGAAGCGATAGCCAGCGCTAGGCCATACGAACAGTGCAAATCTGCCACGCTTGCCAAGTGGGTTGGTGCGCAGTATCAGACCGGTAGTGGCTCCTGCCTCCCAGTATTCTGAACCGAAGCGGAAGTCAGCATTGATGGGGTTCCATGCAAAGTTAGTGTGATAGTTAATGATCCATCCGATATCGACACCGAAAATCATGGGGTCGAACTTATCGACGACTATGTTATTCTTTTCCTTTAGGCTCTTTTCCGTTTTCTCCATTGCCTTTAATGCATTCTTCTTGCTGGTGGTAATCTTACCGGCAGACAGGTTCAGCCAGAAGGCATTACGCTTGTACTGATAGCCCAGTTTACCCTTTTCACGGAGTAAGAGACCCTGGTCACAGATATCTTTTCTGCCGCTGCTATGTGAGAAGCGTGAGCCCTTGTACTGCTGTTCCAGGTTCTCCTGCGTCATATAGATGCCCGTGTTGTTCCATACCTGTGCTGTCTTTACCTCTCCCACCTTGTCGTAAGAGATGCCGCTCTTGTTCTTCTTGGTCTCCAATACCTCAAACTTCGATTTGCTGGTTACGCCTTCCTTCGTGCCGATATAAGCATAGATGTTGCTCCCCTCACAATAGAATGGGGTCTTCGGCTTGAACACGGGGAACATCTTCGACAGGTTGTTGATGCTGCGGTCGACAGCCTCGGCACAAACTTCACGGATGATCAAGTCCAGGTCGTTCTTACTCTTGGAAACGGTCTTTCCGCTACGTGAACGATATCGGCCGAGATACTCCAGTTCGTATGACTTACGGTCGTTGTCGAACGCAGCCTTACGTCTCTGCACCTCTCCGGCAGGTGTCGTCTCGTCTATCCAATACTGTGAATACAGCTCATCACGCATTTTGTCATCCCACTTCAGACGGTAGAGACGAGCCATCACATTGACAGAGAATCCAGCAATATCCTGTGCCGCCTCTGAACCTGCTGATGCCAGATTAGCTAGCCCTGAGTAGGTAGACGCGGTAGAACTATTACCTTTTTTGGCCTGCTGTTGTGCAGAAACATCTAGATAGGCAGCACCGACAGCCATGATAGCGCTGAGCCAGTTACCAGTATTGGCACGGTCGTAATAGCTGATATCGCATACCATGACGAAAGTGTTCTTCAGCAGTTCGGTGCCTTCGTCAGAGAGGAGGGCCACGCCACGCTCTGTGCTCTGTGCACGCTTTAGGTCGGCAAACGAGGCATTATATCCGCCCCACTTATGAATACGATCCATATTCATCTGACCGTCATAGCCCCTGTTGAACCACTTTGCCACGAGTTCCTTGGCCACTCCGCGATCTTTTAGCCATTCCTCAACGCGGCTATCCGTCACCTTCTTTTTGGTGCTAATCACCCGGACATCTACATTCAGACTGTTGTAGCGGCTGGGCAACGGCATTGCTTGGAACTGCTCTTCAATAGCCTTGGCGTAGTTCTCACCCTGATGGGTAATGAGCATCAGGCACAGCGAACTGCGACGATAGGTATCGGTTTCACCGGCTTTTCTGTTCTTCTCCTGCGCAACCGCAGTGGATGGAAGGAGAAGTCCAAACAGTAGGACTATTGCATTAAAAAAGAATAAAAACTTTTTCATTTTTGTTTTAAGTGTAATAATAAATAGTATCGTCTGCAAATATAGGCGATTTTTTAAATACAAGCAAGAGATTTTTAATATTATTTGGAGAATAGAACTAAAAAAATAAACAAATTGAACATTAATATGCTAAAAAACACAATAATGCGGTTAACATGTGTTTATTAGGCTATCATCAGATGATTCTTTATGATGCAGGTCAAAGAAGGTTGTTACGGTGCAACCGAATAGTATTTCCTCACCAATGGTTCAATGATTTTAGGCACAAGTCCTTCGATAGGTTGGCCCTGAAGGACGCACTGACGAATCATGGTGCTGGAAATATCAAGTAGCGGGGTGTCTACAATAGTAACATTAGCTGGCAATGCCTGAAGGTCAATCTGACTGTCACGACGGGGATACACCACGATAGGGTAGTGGCGCAAGATGTCATCGGCATGATACCAATATGGCCTACGTGTATGGGGTTGAAACTACCTCCGAAAAGACCGATGTTCATGGAGCGAGGGTTGTGTTATTTGAATTTTTCCTGTCCGGTGATAAATCGGAAACGGCGGGCAATAGACTTGGCGATGAAGGTGAAGTTGCCATAACGCAGATTGAGGAAGAGTTCTTCGAGTGAGCGTCCTACTTTCACCCACGGACAGCCCCAGCCGTTTGTGAAGTATCTTATTGAGACTTACGGATAGAAAGGAATGAGAGTTTGAATCTAAAAAGTAACAAGCATCATGAAACGAACATTTTTAGCCGCATTGCTGCTGAGCGGAATGCTGGCACTTCGACCGAAAACCTTTGCCCGAGACGCTGGGGAGTGATTTCGATGTGTACGAAGCTTTGCCAGAGGGTCTGGGGAGCGATTTCAGTGTGTACGAAGCTTTGCCAGAGGCGCTGGCGACCTTACAGACAATAGCAGAAGATAATTTGGAGCCGAATAATTATCTTTTCATAAATAACAAAGATAAATCTTCAAAGATGAATTATCTTATCGCAAAACGAGAAGATAATTTGTCCATAAGAAATTATCCTCTACTATTAAAAAAGGATAATTTTTTGCCAAAGAATTATCTTATCACATATTTAATTTGTAACTTTGCGCCAGAAAGTAGGCTTCGGCTATGCCGAGTACGCAATTTTTAACTGAAAAGAAGACTTTGACTATGCCGACAACGAAACAAACCATCGCGCAGTGGCCTTTTGAGCGGCTCTACGTGGCCCCCTTCACCCAGCAGAGGGGTTTTGACGAACGGAGTTTGACCTACCGGATGGTGCCGATGGAGCAGGCGCGGCAGCTGACGGGCATCAAGGTGCTCGACATGGTGGTGGACCGGCTGATAAAGGGCCCCGGACCAAAAAATAACCCCCGTTATCGAGGCTACACGGACCCGAAGCTCTCGGCCACCGTCCATAAGCTCACCGGCCTGACCCTCCCCGAGCTGCGCATGCACTGGCACATGCAGGTGGCGCGCGACCTGCTGCGCTACACCGACCTGCCGCTCACGGAGGTGATGCAGCGCTGCGGCTACACCTCCATGCCCACCTTCAGCCGCACCGTCCGCCGCTGGTGGGGCGTCTCGCCGCAGCACCTCCGCATCCTCGCCCGCAACAGCGGCGACATCGGCAAGTACGCACTCTGAAATCGCCCCCCAGCAGCCCTGTCCAAACACAAAAAACATCGGGCCGACTCTCGTCAGCCCGATATTGCTATGATTATTTAGCATTTTCGTTTGTTAATCTTAGTATTTCTCTTCAACTTTGCCCCTTCCTTTGAAAGGTTCTATTGATTTCAATTCGAAATAGAGCATTCCCATACATATTTCTATCTCGTCCTTAAACAAATCGTCTGCCTCGAATGAAATTGCATCTGTATATGGCATTTCACTTCGTCCGAGCAAGACATCCATCATGGCTTTTGTCTCGATTCTTGCAACGAACTGGCCATCTATTGCGTAATACTCATCATCTTTGAGCGTGGTCGATAAAGAGTCTGGTATGGTGCAAATGATATCGTAATTGATTTCATGGACAGGTTCTTTAAATTCAAACCCCGATGGCTTTATCCATGACATAAAATGTGCCGTGATGTGTTCGCCGCATCTGCCGACAGACTTCAATTTTACAGGAAGCCCCTTGAGGATATTATCCTTTTCGAGCGTATCAAGGACGAGGCGGGTGAACTCTTTATTGGCGCCCTCCCTTGTAATATCGTTTGTGTTGAAATCCTTGTGGCTATTAAGGAACTCAGCGCAGAACTTCTCAAAGGGGTATGTCTCATCAACGTATCGTGTACGCTCACCCGGTTTCCCTATGCAGGCACTAAATAGTGCGATAATAACAAAGAGTGCTGCAAATTTATTTAATATCTTTTTCATATTTTTGAGGTTAATGATTTCGTGCTCAATATATATTAAAGTTCCTCGTTTTCTTTTAGTTCCCTTTCGAGGAAGCTATAGACGTAGCCGGAGCTTTGGAAGTAGAGGCCGATGCTGAATCGCCAGCATCGGCCTCCCGAATCTCTTTTCCGTCTGTACCTATATTCTTTACGCGGCCATTCCCCTCTCATAGAGGTATCGCGGCGCGAAGCCTATCTCGTCGTTCCAGTCGACGGTGAATGGGTCGAGGCGGAACGACTTGAAGTAGTCGAGGTCCTGAAGCTTGCGGCAGATGCCCTTCTGCATCAGCGGCGTAAAGTCCACCAACCGCACCTCGCCCGTGTTGAACGTCAGGCGCAGCGTGTAGTCGCGCACGTACTCGGCAGCTACGACTTTGAGCAATGGATTGTTTGTAGTCATATTCTTGTCCTCCTATAATTATTTCAACGGTTCAATCTTCTTAGCGGCCTCGCTGTTCGACAGGCGCTCCCAGTTCTCCATCAGTTCGTCGCGGTGCAGGTCAAGCCACTCATAGACGAGGCGCAGGGCGCGACGGGGCATTTCACCGCGCACGATGCCGTCCTTGATGGTGACTTCGGCCTGATAGTCATCATACCACACGTGGAAGTGCGGCGGGTTGTGGTCGTCGATATACATGTAGATGATGATTCCGTAGAACTTGCTAATCTCTGGCATAATCTTTCGTTTTGTTGTTTCTTGGCTGCAAATATACGAAACATTCCGCACATTCGTAGTAATTCCCCCGAAAAATCTACAAGATTTAACGCTCCTCCACCATTTCCCTCCGAAACGACTACCCGAATCACGGAATCTCCTACCATTTTTACCGATGGCGGCACGACAAAGGGAAATTCTTCGTATCTTTGCGCCCTGTAAACAGATCGCGAGACTCGGCGGCGCCTCAGCAATTGGAGCAAGCTCCATTGCGTTCAGCTTGCACGAGCCTTGCGCCCGATATGACAAACGAAAGGATTATACAGATAGACAGCGTGGATGAGTACAACAAACTGTACGGATGGGAGACGCTGCACCCGCTGGTGACGGTGGTGCGCTCGGCCCTGCCGCTTCGCTTGTCGAAGAACCACGCCGAGCCGATGGCCAGCGACCTGAACCACTCGCGGCTGCGCTCGACCTTGGTCGCTTTGCTTGCAAAGAACTACGGCCTCTATGCCCTGTTCCTGAAGCAGGGCGAGGGCTGCTCGATACGCTACGGACGCGAGAAGTACGACTACCAGGAGGGAACCGTCGTGAGCTTCAAGCCCGGACAGGTGGTCGAGGTGGAGTGGGACGAGTCGAAGCCCATGCCGCCCTCGCGCGGACTGCTTTACTTCAAGAATATGTTCATCGTACCCGTCAGATGTACGGCATCCGCCTGCTGATGGGCTGCGAAGTGAAGCGGGTTCCATCATCAAGCGTAATCTCGGCTTTCGAGAACATCACATGACCGATAATGTTCCCATCCTCCTCCATCACGAAATCCAACTCTGGAATGAAGTCTGGGGTGTTCCTATACTGGTTCAACACATAGTGTTCTGTGCATCCTGGGCGATAGACGTTCCAGAATGCCTCTCGCGTCAAGTTCTCAACCTCATGCCAGTCTTGCGATTGTTCTTGTCTTATGTTCATATACATTTACCTTGTTTCAAAAGGTACTGTTTGTCTCCATGCGAACTCTCATACGCAGAATGTCGTGAATGTTGCTGATGATACTGATAATGCCCAGCGTCATCAGTAGCGAGAGGGCAGTGGTGGCAATCAGGCGGGAATTCTCGGCAAGCCACAACAGGAAGCCTGTCTGTACACGGAAAGTGAAGAGGGGCACATCTGCCGGCGTGGACAGGACAAAAGCAATAGTGACGGCACCGCTAACGATGCCTACCACGAAGGCAGCTATCATCGCCATCTTGTAGTGGCGGATGGTGGCTTCCTGATGCTGCTTGACATACTCCACAGCATCCAGCCGTTTGGTGAGGGCTGCCATGAAGTCGGTATGGTCATTGAACTGCGGTTTTTGGGCAAGGAAGATTGCCTCAAGGTCTTTATCCTTTGTCATAACTTCAATCTTTCTTTTAGTTTGTCACGTCCTCGCGAGAGTTGCTTCTTGACGGCATCCTCCGAGGTGTCGGTAATTGCGGCTATCTCTTTGATGCTGTAACCGTTGAGATAGAATAAGGTAATGGCCGAGCGCTCTTTTGGCGGCAAGGTGCGCAGTGCCAGATAGAGGTCTTGGTGCTCGAAACCTGAGTCGGCACCGGCATTGCTGATGAGTGTCCGTGCCTCGTCGATGCTCTCCGTTGAGCGCAGGCTCGCCCGGTGGTTGAGGAATGTGTTGTAGGCTATCTTGTAAAGCCACGAACGGAAGCGTCCTTGGTCCTGATAGCCAGCCGACGAGAGGTAAGCCTTCACCAGCGCTTCCTGCGCCAGGTCGTCGGCATCGCCCTTGTTGCCACAGCAGAGGGCGAGCAGGAAACCTCTGAGAGCCTCCTGCTCACGCTCCACGTGTGCTATGAATGTTTCGCGCGTCACTTGCTTTCGGCTTGTGCTACCAGTATCTGTTCTTCTGCCTCCATTTCTTTGGCCAGCATCTTCTTACCTGTGTAATAATTGACAAGAATAGCGATGCCTACGCCCGAAAGAATCGCTCCGAATAGACTGAATTGCTGAAGGGCTGCAGATGGCATTCCGCCAATATAGCCCATAATGATGCAGAATACAACTAAAGCTACGCCCAGGAAAGTAATAATGCCACCCCACAATAGTTTTGTAAGCAGTTTCTCCTTTAGCAGCTTTTTCTTCGGAGCCATACTCTTCATCAGCTCCTCCATGTTCATATCAGGATTCTTCTCAAGAGCCGCCAGTACAATTTGTGTGCGCTGGTTGGTCTCGTTCATCTCCTGGCGGATGGCAAGCCATACTATTACGATTGGGAGTACGCATCCACAGGCAATGGGAATTAAAATACCTTCCATAATTCTTTCTTGTTTTTATTGTTAAACTTTTGTTTTCTTGACCTTGGTCATATATATAACAAGTCAGAAAGACAAAAGGTGACGTCTGCCATCAATTTATTTCATTTCATTACCACTTATGCTCTTCTCTTCTTGGTTTTCTGATACTTCGCTTTCACAATCTCGTATGAGTTTCGTGTAAGTTCTTTCAGCAGAGTATCTGGAGCAGTCGTAGGATTGATGCCTATCCAATGCTTGGGCGATTCGTTATACGGATTGCCGATGCACTCGTACTGTGCCTTCAGGTCTTCGATGCGCTCTGGCTGGCATTTCAGCGAGATGACTGAGAAATCATTGCAGTCGAAGAATGAGAACATGTGGCCCATGACGTAGAACACCAATACCCCCTCTCCGCTTTTGAATTTCTGGAAAGGCAGTTTCTCTTCTACATCATCGCCCAACGACAGGCAAAATTCACGATAGTCTTCTATGTTCATAGCTGTTTAATACCATTTATACCCATGCTCCTTGCAGTAGTCGATGGCAGGCTGATAGCCCTGGAAGGTGGACTTGTGAATCCATTTCAACCCCTTTCGTTCATCCTTGGGAACGCCAGTGCCAGTCATCAGAAACCAGCCAGTGGCAAACTGTGCCTGGGCATCGCCACCGTTTGCCGCTAATTCGTACCAAAAGACACACTCTTCGAGGTTCTTCTCCACGCCATCGCCATTCCAGTAGGCTGCACCCACGTTCTTCTGACTGAGGATATGCCCTTGAAAAGCTGCCTCACGATACCAGAGGAAGGCTTTGTGATGATCCATTTCCGTGCCGTTACCGAGATAGTAGGCGTTGGCCACATTGACCTGCGACTGCATATCACCCTTGTCGGCAGCCTTCATGTACCACTGGAAAGCCAGTTCCACGTTCTGTTCTACACCCTTGCCGTGATAATAGCACTCGCCGACGTTAAAGCAACCATAGACATCATCAAGTTCAGCGGCTCGCATATACCAGTCGAAGGCCATCTCCAGATTGACCTTCACGCCAGTGCCACGCTCATAGCAGACACCGAGGTTATTCATCGCCTTGGTGTCGCCCGCATATGCTTTCTCGCGGTAATCGTCTGCTTTGTTCCTTTCCTTGGGCATTCTGATTTCAATTTGTTGGTTTCATAATGAACCTCTCGTATGCTGAGAGTAGTAGTTGGCGGTAGGTGCCTTGGAACGTGAGCGTCACCTGCGGCATCATCAGCAGGATGTGGCGGGGTATGCCGTTATGTGGGGTAAGGTGTATCATCTCAGATATTCATCATCACGCACCAGTACCTTCTCGATTTTGCCGACGTACAATGTGTGATCACTGCCGAAGGGTCATCGTGTCCCCACAGGCATCCGAGGTGTCCCCAAGAGGCCGTCATCGTGTTGCTACTGTATTCGTCGCCAGCCGTTATCAGCATCCATTCACCACCAATCAGGTTGAACGGATTAAACTTCAAATCCTTGCAATTAATCTCTTTGAACTTCGCTCCAAGATTCATTCCCGAGCTTTGCTCGCCTACCCGTAGCCTTTCACGCTCGGCAGAGTCGATGCAAGCATCACTCTGCTCTCTCTTAATCAAATCATTCATCTTTCAATTCTACTAAATAATGTTGCAATAGCCTTGCAAAATTACATATTTTGCCGCTTTTTGGCTAACTATGCACCTGAGTTTTATGATTGTTTATTGAAAATGCCAGTCATTCCGGAGAAACAGAGGACATATATTGCCCCAAAGGACATACACGTCTATTCAATAGACGAAGTGTTTATGGACGTGACAGTCTATTTGGGCGGCTATAAGACGACGGTGAGCACCAGTCGTCTGACCGCCCACGAGTTGGCGATGAAGATGAGTTGAGAGTTATGGGAGATTACGACGATATAATCCATCTGCCGCATTATGAGCCGAAACGCCATCCTCGGATGTCGATGATGGCCCGTGCCGCACAGTTTGCGCCCTTTGCCGCTGTGGCAGGACATGATGCTGCTATCATGGAAGTGGCCCGCCAGAATGCGGAGGAATCTCAGGAAGAAGATACGATGATGTGATTCCCCGTACTCTCATAGTAAGCAAAGTAAATTCAATCCATCATTTTTGGTAGATTTATACGCCAATACGATACAAGTTTGCAGATTTTTGATTAACTTTGCGCCCACAGAACAGCAAAAAGAAAGAGATTATGCCAAAGATTTTTGAATACTTCGGATTCATCTTTTACTTCTACTCCAACGAGCACGAGCCGATACACGTCCATGTGATGCACGGGGCGAGGGAGAGCATCTTCGACCTCATCATGATGGACGGCGAGCTGGCCGAGCTGCACGTGAGGGAGAAGCACGGCGCAGAGCCACTGACGGAGAAGGAGAAGCGCACGGCAGAGGAATTTATCCGCAAATACCAAAAGAACATCATCGACAAGTGGGTGAAGTTCTTTGTCCTGAAGCAGAGCGTCCGCAGTACAAACATAAAGAAGAAGCTATAAGAGGAGGAAACACGTATGGAGAGACTTTACATCATCAAGGCCGAGAACAAGGGCAACCTGACCGTCAGCCTGACGTTCAGCGACAACACCGTGCAGACGGTGGACATCGGCGAGTTCATCCGCCGCCACCCGCACCCGCAGTACAACAAGTACCTCGACCCCCGAAAGTTCAGTCGTTTCGCCATCGAGAACGGCAACATCGTATGGGGCAAGAACTGGGACTTGATTTTCCCCGTGGAGCAGCTGCACACAGGGGCGATAGTATAAACAGAGCAGATAGACCAACAAACATTGAACAGACAACCTGACTGATTGCTATACATGAGAAAGAACAAAGACAGCGCCAACCACAAAAGCCAGACAGACCAGAGCCATAAGAAGCATCCGCCAAGGGGAGTGATAGATTCTGATTTCTTCCATAGGACATCATCTGCGATTACCAACGTACTGGCTGGCAATGTGGCTCAACGGTGTTGAACCGTCGGTGACACGCTCCAGAATCATCCAGTCAGTGCGGTAGTCTACGCGGTCCTCGATGGCGATGCGATCCTTCGACAGCCACTTTATCTGATACGTTTTGCCAGCCGACTTGTAGGCTTTCTTGCCATCAAGTTCGATTTTGTCAACACCTCCGCCACGGCTGAAAACCATCGTCAGGTTCTGTGGGGTAAAGACCATGAAACTGTTGAAATATCTGCTCGTAGGGTATTGCTCATGCAGTTTGGGCAGTTCCTTCTTGACGTCACGCAGTTCGTCCACATAGCCAATGAAACGCCACGTACCCGTCAGGGGATTGTCTGCGTCGTCCGCTGCTGCACCACCAGTAAGTGCATCGAAAAACGCCTTACTCGTTTCAGAGTATTTCCCCGACTCATACTTTTCAATGCACCAGTCGTTGTTGGGAAAATGGATGTGGCTGGCATAGGTGCTCCACCACTTCAACTTGAACTGCTTGTCGTTGCTGTCATAGATAAGCGTACTCTCATCACTGATGATTATGTGCTATTTTGTACACATGAATAAAAAAATCCTGGAGGATGCATCACTGCGGCCTCCAGAATCTTCCTGGATACTACTCGTTTATTGTATTACTAACTTTACCAGATTAGATACTATTTGAACATATTCTGCTTGATGAGCTGCTGGATGTCGGCAGGAGCGTTCTTCGTCTTGCAACAGTCCAGAATATACTTCACCACCTTGTCAGGCAAGCTGACCTTCTTCCAGATGTCGTGACGCTTCATCCAAGTGCCTTTCGTCGTGGTCTTGTCCACCCACACGATGGCATCCTTGATAGGCTTGCGTCCCATTTCTGAGTACCAGCCGTCCTTGAGCGTATAGGTGCCATACTCGTGGGGCATCACCACCACCTTGCCCTCTTTGCTCAAGGCTATCTCGGCACAGGCGTACTCGCCATCGGCACCATAGAACTTGAACTGCGTATAGCCTCTCTCCTTGCCGCATACGGTTTTCTTCTCACCTTCCCACTGCATGGACTCCATCACCCACGTGCCGATGATTTCCTTGTCGTCCACCTTCACGTTTTGTGCACATACCTGCATGGTCCCCATCAGGGCCATTGTCATTACAAAGATTGCTTTTTTCATAAGTTTTACGTTTTTAGAATTGTTAGACATGAAGTAAATTGACGCCGCAAAGGTACGCGCTTTTTTCTGTCGTTCCAAGCTTTTCGGTTTGCATTCGCTTTGCAATGACTTTGCATCTTATTTGCAGTCGGTAGTAAGTTATGCTCCTATAGACAAGATGAGTTCATCCCACTCTCTGGCTCCGCCCTTTTGTCCGAACACTTTTTTGTAAAGCCTGCTGCGCACGGTGCTGATAGTGCTGGCATCGCGTGCCAGTACGGCGGCGATGTCAGAAGGTGCTATTCTGAGTTTGATGAGCAGACAGACCTGATACTCCAGTTCAGACATCGGGTACAGCCCCAGCAGTTGACTCCTAAAGCCAGGATACACACTTTTAATCTGATTCTCTATGTTTTGCCAGTCTTCTTCTTTCAGTATTCCGCCAGTTGAGATGCGATGCTGCAGCGTCAGATATTCGTCAGAGACGAAAAAATCGCTCTCTACTGATTCTATTGCTTGCCTGACTACCTGCGGACGTTCGTCCTGCACCTCCTGAATCTGCTGTAGTTGCAACTGCAGCCGACGCTTCTCTTTACGATAATCGAGGGCAATGCGGGTAATAAGCATCAAAAGAACGATAATGGCGATTGTCGAGAAGATAAGCACTTGTATCATATGGTTCTGACGGCGTTCTTTGGCTGAGAGCACGTAGCTCTGACGTTCGTCGGCATCATTCTTCTGCATGTGTGTCTGCATGATTTCTCTGATTTCCTCGCTCCATTCCACCGCCACATCATCATCTCGAAACCATGTATTCAAGACTCCGTTTTGCTGGATGACGATAGCAGAATCGTTCTTGACGTTCAGTGGACGTGGATTGCTATCTTCCAAGTAAACATACTCACCGTGTCCATTATCAACCAGGCTTATTGGGCATTGGTCAAAAGGGCTGATGATGAGACCCGTCTCCGTTCTCGTCAGCCAACACTGGTACATCATGCTGTCGCCATCATACAGTCGGAGTAGTGTACCCTCCTTCTCTTCTAACGTTTCTGTGCGCCCAATGGGAAAGTCCCTCTGTTTCAACTTCCATACCCCCTCCAACAGGTACTCGCTGTTAGAGTTATTGTTTGTGGAGCATCCCAGTACGCAGAAAATGGCCAATACATATAAGACGTGTCTCATCATTGTTGATTATTTTGTTCGCAAAGGTAGCAAATAAAATGCAAAATGAAGGGAAAGCTCACTTTGCATTATGTTTGCATCATCAAGGTTGGATCTTATTACAAACTGTTTCATAAGCGTCTATTCATATTATTTTTTTCACTTTTGGGGGTCAGAGAGTGCTTTGCATGTCACTCGGACAAGTTCTGAGAGATAGTCACGGTCATCCACGTCGGCGACATAAAAGTAGTCCTTGGCTCCCTCGTATGGAGGACGTAGTTCTACATGACGAAGCAAGGTACGAGCCGCCTCAGTGGGCTTCAGATAGAAATGGTCGTCGCATATCAATCCGAATATTTTGCCGTCACAATATATCCCGTAGTCGCCAAACATCTTCTTGGTGACTATCTCGCCAGCACCACTGCATTGGTCGGCGATGTACTGTACAAAATC
>JAEIGA010008197.1_pt1 | contig 15833 bp, 9 predicted proteins | sample 9270691 | NCBI WGS metagenome assembly JAEIGA01 (sample SAMN17057246, study PRJNA624740) | gut metagenome | biome: biome; isolation source: fecal sample | host: Bos grunniens | place: China: Xizang | collected 2019
AGCCGTATTTTTTCGTGGCCAGAGGGGTGTTGGTGGAGATCTTCATGGTGGGCGCAGGAGCGCCGAAGGGAGTTCCCCGGCCTGTGGTGAACAGAACCATGTGAGCGCCTGCCGCAGTGAGAGCGGTGGAAGAAACCAGATCATTGCCGGGGCCGTAGAGCATGTTGAGGCCCTTTTCCGTCACCCGGTCACCGTAGCCGATCACGTCCACGATGGGAGCGCTGCCACCCTTCTGGACGCAGCCGCAGGACTTGTCCTCCAGGGTGGTGATGCCGCCGGCCTTGTTGCCGGGGCTGGGATTTTCGTAGACCACTTCTCCGTGCTGGAGGAAATAGTTCTTAAAGCCGTTGAGCATATCGGCGGCCTTTTGGAAAACTGCTTCGTTGACGCAGCGATCCATGAGGAAGCCTTCCGCGCCAAACATTTCGGGAACTTCCGTCAGAACGGTGCTGCCGCCCTGGGCCACCAGCATATCCGAAAACCGGCCCTCAACGGGATTGGCGGTGATGCCGGAAAGACCGTCGGAGCCGCCGCACTTCATGCCGATGACCAGTTCGGAGGCCGGAACCGGCTCCCGTTCAAACTGGGAAGCGAAAGCAGCCAGTTCTTCCAGGATGGCCCGGCCTGCTTCCATTTCATCGGAAACCTCCTGGCACACCAGGAAGCGAATTCTTTCCCCATTAAAATCTTCCAATTCCTCAATGAATTGTTCCCGGGTCAGATTTTCGCAGCCCAATCCCAGCACCAGCACACCGCCTGCGTTGGGATGCTTTGCCAACGCTGCCAGAAGTTTTCTTGTCTGAGCGTGGTCTGCTCCCGTTTGGGAACAGCCAAAGGGATGGGTGAAGCAGTACAGGCCGTCGACGGAGCCTTTCACCAGATCCTGGTTTGCCGCCACCAGCGCTTTTGCCACATCGTTGACACAGCCCACGGAGGGGATGATCCAAATCTCGTTTCGGATGCCCACGTAGCCGTTCTTACGGCGGTAGCCCATAAAGCTGTATGGGGTCTGGGGCTCCGGGAATTGGATGTTGGGATGATAGTTGTATTCTTCTTCCCCGGAAAGGTTGGTTTTCATGTTGTGGGTGTGAACCCAATCACCCGGTGCGATCGTTTCGATGGCGTGGCCGATGGAAAAACCGTATTTCACCACCTGTTGCCCCGGCTCCATAGCCGCCAGAGCCATCTTATGGCCCTGGGGAATGTCCTGCAATGCGGTCACACCTTCAAAGACAGCACCGACAGGCAGGGTCTTCAAAGCGACTGCCACATTATCGGATGGATGGATCTGAATAAAATCGGGCATAATTTACCCCCCTGAAACAAGATAATGAGATAGTGTATTTACAGATGTCCGCCTTCTATTTCAGCAGCTTTTTTCCGTGAATAACGATCGTTCTGTCTTCCGGTATACAGGAATCCGGAAAATGAACCATTACATTTTCCTTCTCAAGTTTTGCTTGCAAGCAGCGAATGTTTACATTAGAAACGGATGTTTTATCTTTAACCGCTAAGGTAGCTGCCTCGCCTGCAGCCTGGCCGGTGAAAATTTCGAGTTCTGCACCGATGGGAGAAAAATGTGCGTTCATCGCACCTACATAGGCATCTTTTAACGTGGACCCAAAACTTTCCAGTGTTACGTTTTCTCCTTCAATTGCAAAGACACCGTTTTTAATGTCACAAGCGAACGGCTCTTCCGTCCAAATACATCTGCCAAATTAGAAAGATACATAGGCATCGTCTGGTTTGATGCTTCTTTACGAAAATCTCTGGAAAGGGTAGTGTTTTGATTATAAGGCGCTTTGGATCCATCGTTTGAACTACCCTCCCCACTAGCATTCGCCGTCAAGCACTTTAAATACATATTTCATTTTGTTGACCCAATTTTGACATCTTTTTAATCTTATTGTATATTCTAAAATTTCAACAGGTCATCGATTTTGACCGGCAGCCCGGATGCGATGGATTTGTTAGCTGCTACGCCGGTCAGAATGGACATAGCACCGTCCACCTGGTTGGCAGCTCTGTGGAATTTGTCTTCCTTCGGGATACCGAAAATATCGCCCAGCAGGATGGGATCGCCGCCACCGTGACCGCCTTCCGCTTCTTCGATGGGAACCTCGTACGCCGCTGCAAACATCGGGAAAACGGTGATCTTTTTATAGGATGTGGCACCTTCTTGGGCTTTGTCACCGCCGGCATTGACGTAGGATTTCTCCAAAACATCCAGTTCCATACGGCCCTTGCTACCGTTGAAGACTACACGGAAGCCTTCTTTGGGGATGTAGGAGTTCAAAGAATAGGTCATGATGGCCTTGTTTTTGTAACGAACCATAACACCCATGGTATCTTCGATGCTGATTTCTTCGGAGAACACGCTCTTGTCACGGAAATAACCATCTTCGTGCTCCGCGTTCAGGTAAAGCGCGGTCAGCTCAGGGCTGGCGGCCATATCCAGATAGAAGGGGTCCTTCTTAGCGATCTCGCTGCCGTGACAGCGGTAATAGAATTCCTTCACGCCTCTGCGCTCTGCATTGGTACGGCCGTAGAAATTTAGTCCGCCCATTGCAAAAACGGTCTCCGGCTGCGTTCCCAGCCAGAAATTCACCAGATCGAAGTGGTGGGTGGACTTATGGACTAATAATCCGCCGCTGTTTTCCTTGTTGCGGTGCCACCTTCTGTAATAATCCGCACCATGGCTGGTATTCAGGAACCACTCAAAATGTACACTGAATACCTGACCGATCACGCCGTCCAGAATCAATTCGCGCACTTTGGTATTATGGGGAGCATAACGGTAGTTGAAGGACACACGCACTTCTTTTCCGGTACGTTTCTGAGCATCCAGAATAGCCTGCGCACGCTTTTCATCGATGGTCATAGGCTTTTCCGTAATGACATCGCAGCCCAGCTCCATAGCCCGGATGATGTATTCGTCATGGGTTCGGTCCACACTGGTAACGATGACGGTATCCGGTTTCGTTTCTTCGATCATCCTGTCGAATTCGTAGTGCTTATAGGTGGGCACCTTTTCCACGCCTGCTTTTTCCAGGCAGGCGTTTGCATAGTCCATTCTGGTCTGATTCACATCACAGAATGCAACGATCTGGCTGGTTTCCTTATAAGTTCCTGCCACAGCCTGATAAAAAAATCTGGCTCTGCCGCCTGTACCAACCTGTGCAAACCGCTTCTTCTCCATAATCAAGTCTCCTTTTGATTTTATTTTTGATGAATTAGGTATATAGCAATTTTTTAAGATTACCTTAAATATATTGCCTCGTTTCTTTTGAATTTTGTTTTTCTTGCGATATATGCTAGAATATTTTCGGGAGGGAATGCCAAGTAGTGTAAGCAATTTACAGGCAGGATGCGTAAGCTGCCAGTGTGCCTTCGGTGCGAATCGTTTTCAGATTTGCAACGGTGGCTGCCTCAAAGCCGGGGATCTGGGTCAGATTCTGGCCCCACATCTGTTCATTCTGCATGACGGCGTGAACCAGTGCTTCAACCGAATCGTTTCTATGTTCCCAATAGAATTCCAGAGCCCAGCGGTCATCGGAGCAGGTGTAGGTGTTGCCCTTGGGGCGACGGCAAACCAGACCGTTTTCGTTCAGCTCCTGGATATTACCGGAGAAGAACGCAATGTAGGCGGCAAAGCTCATGGTAAGGCAGGTGGGCAGCTTGCCGAATTTTTCGATGTATTCCAGGAAGCTGGGCATGTTTCTTGCACGCCACTTGGAGGTGGAGTTCAGGGAAATGCTCAGCAGCTCGTGGTTGATGAAGGGATTGTTGAACCGATCCTGGACAGCGGCGGCGAAGCTTTCCACATCCTCCTTGGGCAGGGGCAGGATGGGCAGAATTTCTTCAAACAGCATCTTGTTCATGTAGCCTAGCACCGCATCGTCGTGCATACAGTCACGGACGATATCGTAGCCGCCCAGGTAAGCACCCAGGACGAAGCCAGTGTGGGCACCGTTGAGGATGCGGACCTTCCGCTTTTTGTAGGGAGTCACATCGGGAACCACAATGCAGTTCACCCCGGCGGCCTTGAAGGGCAGCTTCTCTTCCAGCCAATCGGGGCCTTCAATGTTCCACACCCCAAAGACCTCGCCCACATCCATCAACGGGTCGGAATAACCGTTCTCCGCTTCCAGACGGGCCACTTCCTCCGCATCCCGGATTCTGCCGGGAACGATTCTGTCCACCAGAGTGGAGCAGAAGGTGCATTCCTGATTTACATAATCCCGGAATTCTGCTTCCAGGCCCCACTGATTGATGTACTGGTTGACGCACTTGAGCAGCTCTTTGCCGTTGTTGTCAATCAGCTCGCAGGACAGAATCACAAGGCCGCTCTTTCCGGCTTTCCACCGGGTATAAAGCACCTGGGTCAGCTTGCCGGGGAAGGAAGAGGCAGGCTTGTCCCCAAAATTGCAGGCCGGATCATAGACGATGCCCGCTTCGGTGGTGTTGGAAACGATGTACTCCAAATCATCGGAAGCCGCCACTTCCATCATGGCAGCAAAGCCTGCTTCCTCATAAGGATTCAGGCACCGGGAGACAGAAGAAATGACCCGTTTCCGGTCCACCTTCTGTCCGTTTTCGGAGCCTCTTAAGTACAGGGTATACAGACCTTCCTGTTCATTGATAAGCTGGGTCAGACCCTGGGCAATGGGCTGCACCAGACAGCACTTTCCGTTCCAGCCGGCCTTTTCGTTGGCCACATCGAACCAGTAGTCCACAAAAGCCCGGAGGAAATTGCCCTCACCGAACTGCAAAACCTTTTCCGGTGCAGTTTTTAGGCTAAAACCTTTATACTCCGTTTGCGCCAAAATCTTATAGTTTAGTTTATTCATAATGTCCTCCACCGCGTTTTTATTACTATACCTAGATATGTCTCAGTTGAATCTTCATCTATTATCTCATTGCTAGAAAGGTTGTTCCCGTGTTCATTCTTTTTGAAATTACATAATAATGGAAGATCGTTTCTTTAGAATGACCCCGCTACCTTCCATTTCATTGGAAACAGATTCAAAGTTGCAGCATTTCTCCTGCCTTCACGCAATATGTTTCCCCCTTATGGTAAAACCACACATCCATATTGTTGGGATTCTGAATGATATGCTCATCCACACTGATTCGCAGTGCTTCGTAAGCTTTGACATAGTCATAGATTTCAATATTGGTAGCGTACCAAATATCGCCTTTTCCGCCGGTGTAGGCAGCAAATTCCTCGATGACTTCCCAGTTGTTGTCATTGTCAAATTCATAGCTGTGTCCCCAAAGGTAGAACATCCAGTTCTGAGCCCTAAAACGAGGCTTTTCCTCCACGAATTTTTTCGCCAGCTCCATGAGCTTGGGATTCTTGTGATGGCAGGTGGGATGGAGAGTCAGCCAGTTGTAGGGAAACTTAAAATTCTCGGTAGCCTGTGTGGTTCGGCTGTAACAGATACCGCAGGACGCCAATGCGTCTACTACCATGTCGTTGTAGGTTCCCTGGGGATAAGCCATACCACGGGCAAGCGTGCCGTATTGGGTCTCGATATTCTTCCTGTCTTCCAGGATCTCTATCAGAACCTGAGGTTTCTTCAGAGTGTTCAGAAAGGGATGGGTTAGAGAATGGACAGCTACCTCATGTTGAGAACCTTTGTACAAGGATAGTGCCTCGGACAGCTTCATTCTTCCATAATATCGGTTACGTTGTGCATCCTCTGGCAGGTAGCATCCGGTATTGATGTTAAATGTACCCTTTAGTCCATGCTCATCCAGAATTTGAATCAATCGGATATCCTGTACTACACCATCATCATAGCTGAGGGTCAACACCTTGGATTTTCCATCTTTGAGTTTCATCAGCATAGCTTTTCCTCCTACTAAAAAGACAACTGTATGTTATCAATCATTCGTCTACAAAAGTACGCCTCTTTATCCTTGTCCGGTGCGAGTCTGTGTACTTAGGCGATTGAACCACCGTGTACCGAATGATAATGCACAGTGGTGCGGGAAGTCGGGGCTAACAGCCCCTTCTATCCGATTTGCGCTACCTTTTTGCCTTTTACAAGCATAACTTCCCGGGGTATCGCCAAAGGTGTTTCCAAGGAAACATCGGTTCTTTCCTCTATCAGATTGCCGATATGATCATAAAAATGAAGATGATACCGATCATAATCCGTTCCCTGTAAAAGCAGGTGTTTTTTAGTAGAGGCGTTTAACAGCTGGAAGCGTGCTCCTTCAACTGTAAATTTCTCTGCGGAATTTAATGCAAAGTACAGATTTTCGTTTTCGCCCGCAAGAACCCATTTTTCCAGCATTTCGTCCAGCGCTCTGCGTTTGTAGTTTTCTCTTTCCACGATGTTTTCAATGTACCAGTTGTTCAAGAAGCGGATCTGCTGTTTCTTGTCTTCACTTAGTGCCACCAGGTCCATAGAATATGTGGGAATTCCAACTGCCAGCATCTTGATGATCACTCTCGCAGAGGCAGCTAAGGTATCATGATTGGTAATGGTTTGATAGTCGTTGGCCGCATATGGTGTGTAGCTTTGTATGTATGCCGTTCTGAGGAAATTACCGTCTGGGCAGTAGGGCGTATCACCGGAGCGCATCATCGTTCCATAAGTTGCCAATCTGCTGCCGCCGTAATTCTGTTTCAGTTCTATCATATAATCCGGCTTTTCTGCCCGCACCTTTTTCCAAATCAGTTCCATCGTTTTCTCAAGGCCTACGATCATAGAGTCGGTATCATGGGTGTGAGTCTTACAGCAGCATTCGATCTCCGGCACACAATTAAACAAATCATATTTCGCACCGTCTGTATCGTAATCCCTTGCCAGATGCACGCAAAGATCTGCCATAATTTCTCTGGCTTCGGGGCTTCTCATACACAGAATATTAAAGCCGTTTCTAGTATAAACCAGCTTGCCCTCTGCATCTCTTACCAAATACTTTTCCCGCTCCGATCTCTTTGTAGCAATATCGCCTACCGCATGGGGTGCACACCATATGACAGACTGACCGCCCTTTTCGCGGATTTTTTTTGTAAGTCCCAGAAGGTCAGGGAATTTGGACAAGTCACTCTCCCAGTCGCCGATATTCAGCTTCTTGTCAATATCACAATCCAAGCCATCACCAAACCATCCGTCATCCAGGATATAATTTTGGATCCCTAACTTTAAGCCCTCTTCTACATTCTCCAGAACGATGTTTTCGTTCACATCCGCAGAATCCCAATCGGTCCAGCTGCACCACAGAGGGTACATACTCTTTTTGGTATAAGGCAATACGATCCCTTCCCAATTCTGTCGGATCTCGTGGAACTCCCGCAGTGCTTCTGTCCAGGGAATGCCCGTATCTCCCGTCTCATCCATTAAATAAACGCCCTCTTCGTAAGTATCTTCACGGTATTCCTCCGGTAGCTCTCCCACAATCTGCAGGGTAAGCGTCCTTCCGTACAAGGAAAGGGCTCTGGCCCCATGGGGCTCCAGACTTTTGAAGTCGCGCTCATAATCCTTACCGATAACACCAAAGCAGAGGCTTGCACAGTTATCCTGGCCGCACAAAATATAAAGCGGGCTTTTTACATCATACACTCTGGATGTAAAGTTTTTTGTCCAGAAATAGACCGGCTGTTCAGTACCGAAATAGTCTCTTCCACTGTCTGGCGCGATCACACGGTTAAAATTGCGCAAAGGTGTGGAATACGTATGATACACTCGCTTTACCCGGTCTCCCTCTACACGCACAGAAATCTTGGAACATTTTCCGTCTTTTTTTACCAAGATTGATACTGGCGACTGCTTGTATTCCCCACTTTCCAGAGACATATCTGCGAAGGAATATTCTTTATTGTTTTCTGTTAAAATTTTGAATGAATACATATTTTTCTCCCTTCTGGCATTTCTGTCAGCATTATCTCATCCGCTTCCACATGAAGTTCCAGAAATTTCACATTGGTAGCGTTTACCGTATATACCGCATAGACTTTATCCGCAATGAGCTCTTGCGTACGGGTTGGCCTGAGATCGTGATACTTCCTGTTCCGGTTGGTTTTCGCTTCCGGTTTTAACCCCACATTGTCAAAGGTAATAGTTTGTATACTTCACTTCGTATCTCCATACTGTTAGCTTCAGGCCCTTTCCGTTTTCCGGAGTGTAAGCATCCACGGAGCCCTGTGCGCACACCTATTTTTCTATGTAACCATAGTTTTTCCCCAGTGCCTGCTTTCGTGACAGTCTCTTGCGTCGCTGCTATTTTCTACCATTAAAGCAATATGGTTTTCACTCTCCACGGATTTAGCTTCTCAACCTTCACTGTGTATTTCCCGTTCTTCTGAATCAACTCAACCCTTTTATCTTCCGCATAAGGATCCATAATCGTGCAGTATTCCGTATTTGCCGGATTCTCAATCACAATTTCCATATCTTCGCCATCGGAAACTGACATATTCAGCAGTGTTGCGGACACCGTCTTTCCTGCTTCGTTCACTCGAGGCACGATCAGTATCTGGTCAGGAGTATTCACATAGGCCGGAAGCGGTCTTTCTGCTATGTAATTCACGGAACTGATCAGCTGATTCCGTCTTGTAAAGCTGATAACGGCGCTTCCCATGTTTGCGCTTTGTACCAGCCACTTAGCCCCGTATGTTGTGGTAATGACCGCAACGGCGCATCCGATGATCTCTCCGTTCTTGCAGTAATTGGAGATCACTTCCATATTGCTGCCTTCCAGAATATACTTTTCCTCTTTATGGAAATAATAACTGGCTGACCATGTTCTTGCCGCAAACCCATGATTTACACAGTGGTCTGTCATAACTTCTGCTGTACCATCCAGCCGACCGTCATTTTTTATCACATGCAGGCCAATAGCATCTTCAAAGCCCATATGGATCAGGTTTTGAACACTTGCCGCATCTGTCATAACAGGCTGCTTTAGCAGATACTCTACATCTTCCTTTGTCAAATACTGACTAGTCTTTTGGGACAAATAATAGATATTTCCATTTTTTCCTGCATGAACCGGAATGCCGCATCTTAACAATTCATCCGCTTCGTGCAAAGAGGATTGACACCAGCTTGCTTCCTGCTCTTCTCCCAGCAGGGCCAGGTGGGCATTGGGAGATTGATACACCGTCAAGCCTGCTACCGTTGTCCCCGCATTGTGGCAAATCGTCTTTTCAAAATAGGGTTTGTACTTTGCCAGCTTTTGAAAGGATCTCTGATGGAAAGAAAGCGGTTCGCTTTGATTCATAAGCGTTACACTTGCCATATTGCAGCCATAGGCCATATAAACTGCCGCTTCTATGCAGGTTCCCTCCACGGACTTTCCGTATGCCACAAACGGAAGATTTTCAATTTCACAGGTCCGCATGGTTGCATATTCCGGCATTCTGGAATGCATATGATTTATGCTCATTGCCTTACGGATGATCTGTCTGGGGTCATGGTCGCAGTAAACGCCGCCGCCTGCACGGAAGCCCACAATATGCCCGCTTATCGCCTGCATTTCCTTCAAAACAGCTTCCTGAGATGCTGCTACAAATTCCTGGCCATTATTTCCACCCTGCAAGGCCATGTAAGCATCCGGTGCTGCCGCACGTACCGCTTTGGTGATCATACCGGCAAAATCTGTCAGACACATTATGTGAAACGCAATGTATTCTTCCCGAATCTCTTTGCTTTCCAAAAAATCCTTTCGCAGACTTTCTCTATTATACGTGTAACCATTGCGCGCATTAAATAGCCGAATGCAGTGATCGCAAAAACATAGCGCACTCGCTCCGCTTGCTCCGGAAGTATAGATTCTCAAATCATCATCTATCCAGACCACTTCAGGATGCATGGCCGCATATATTTTGGTGCTTTCATAGATATATTTTCTCAAGTGCTCATTATTCCAGCAAAGCCTTCCCGGACTTACGTTGCCATCCATAAATACGATGCGGTTCATTGCGGAATTATCTATGGTATCGCCCTTCAGCAAAAGCGGAGAATGTCCAATGGTACGACTTATCTGCAGTGACGGCGTAATTCCGATTGCTTGGAATTTTTCGGCGGTACGCTTTATGCTTTTTACAATTTCTTTGCTTTCTTCCAATGGTACAAAGCGGTATGGTGTGGCAATCCAGACCTCGTCAAAAGGCTTTCCACTTTCCATAATGGCCTTGATAAGTCTGTCTATGTAAACCTGATCCGCATTGTCTTTATCGCCCAATCGCAATGATAACACCATATATTAACCCCTCACAATATTGGCAGATTTTCTTTACGGCAAAACTCTATATGTACGCAAACGCTGGCTGGCTAAAAGCTGGGTAAAACCCTCCGCATATTTGGCCTTACACTGACTTCCTCTGTCTGCCGCGCGTGCTCTCTGCACCGCAATAATATCGATTCCATCATGATCCTTAAGCCACTTCAGCTGACTCTCATGACATGCCAGCATCTGTTCCTTCAAGTCCATTTCCTCCGTAATATCCACATATTCCGTAGGAATAAAGTTAACGCTTCTGCTGGTATCAGAATAATATAGCGGTGTTACCGATGTCGCTGCGCCAAGCTCCGGTAAAAAATGGGGACAGGACGCATCAAACGAGGCCTTAAAAACAAGTTTTGACAGCTCTACATGATCCGAACAATAATCATTTGGTGCATGGGTAATGATTACATCCGGTCTGGCGTACCGGATGACCCGTATTATTTTTTTTAACTGCTCCTCGTTGGCGCTGTTAATTGTCAAATCATCAATATCGGCGGTCAAAATCTCGAATCCAGCCATAGCTGCGGCCTTCTGTGCCTCCTTGATTCTGATTTCACGCAATTCATCCGGCATAATGACCACATGGCCCATGTTTCCGTTGGCGGCATGGCAGGCGATTACATCATGCCCTTGTTTTTTATACTTAATCAGCGTGCCACTGCAGCTAAGCTCCATATCATCCGGGTGGCACATGATTGCCAATACTCTCATATATAGCCCCCTCCTTTTTTTAGGTCGCGGTATTTTTCATAATTCTCTTTACAACATCCAGTTTTCTTCTTTTGAAAAGGTAAAGGTCAAAGAACTGACCGATAACCGCTTCGACTTCTGACATCCAGTGGAGCAGATCGTTATAGGCTGCCTCTGTTCTTTTGTTATCCAACTCAGAAACAGCCTGATAGAATGCGGCAAGCTTTTTGCAGTAGGTTCCGTGATAGGAAAGAAGCTCCCAGGACTTTTTGTGGCAAGGGTTATCCAAATTCAAGTTGTTGGCAACCACCGCCGCAAACCCGTCCACAACAGACGCGATCTTCCGGAAATCCGCCTGGGCTTCGGGATTTCCAATATAGGTCGCGGGATTATAGTCGGCTTTTCCCGTGCCGGTATCCAGGGTTACGATATTTCCGCCCACCGCAAGTCTTGCAGGGTTAAAGAGCTTTGTGACGGTTTCCAGATAGTCCTCCGCTTTTTTGCTGTCAGCGCCAAAGGCGGCGCGGAAGAACGTTTCCGTATATGCTTCATATTCCATACCGGGATCAAACAGCATTTCACCCATAAGTGCCACCGGAAGAGCGGTGGGGAATCCGATACGCTGGGTCTGGCAGCTTCTGATGCCAAAGAACCCGTCCATTTCACTCAGTGTCTTGATATCCTGGGAAGTGCGTTTTGCCAGAAGCTGCAGTCCGGGGTCAGAATAATGGGTTGCGTAACTGTCATAGGCACTCGTCACAAAGTCCCCTGCATAGATATCCTTCCACTGTTCCAGGAACGCCAGGGTAACCTCCGCACCGGAGGGAACACTAGGGGAATTCAGTTCAAATTCCGGTATTTCCACTTTCTTGCGTTCTTTCGGAAGGGGATTCTGGAAGCTTCTTGAAAGGCCGAAAGTAACCATGAGTCTTTCCGGACGATTGAATTTTTCATATTTGGGTGCCCATAAGGTATTCACATAAAGGCTGAAGATGATCCGTACATCCAGCCCATTGCGCGCAAACGCCTCATCGACTTCGTTAATCAACATCACATACCAGTCAGAAGGCATTTTCTTGCGGCATTCGTCACATTCGCAGAAGTTTCCTGCCGCGTCCGCAAGACCGACCTGAATCAAATCGGGTTTTCGTTCTTTAGCAAAAGAAACCAGATAGTCCGTGCAGTCTTTCCGCACCTGGGGATTGGAAAGGCAAAGCTGCGTGAAGTTGATGGAGTTATTATAAACATCCCGTTTGCCGTTCACCTGGGCCGCGTATTGTTTATATTGCTCAGGAATTTCGTATTTGATTCCGGTGTCATCAGTTGGACCGTAGTATCTTACACCGTAGGGTTCAAAGAGATAGCCATGTCCCATGGACATCAGCAGCAGGCCGCATTTCTTTATGAGTCTTTCCGCGTTGTGCACGTATTCCTCAATCTGTTCATAGGAAATATCTTCCGGCGGCAGGACGGTATTGCCCACATGGCGGTACCATCTAAGGAAGAAGGAATAGGGATACACAAATTGCATAAAAAACATATTGTAGCCGACCTTAGGCATCCAGGTGATAAAATCCATAAGGTATTCATGCTTCAGCGCGCCTTCGCTCATCTGGCAGCGGAATTTTATTTCTGCCTTTTTCCGCTGGCAGAAGCTATGGTTCTTGACATCATATTCTGGGATATATTCGCCTTCTTGACCGGGGCGGGGCCACAGGCAGCCGCAGGACTTCAGGAATGCGTAAACACCAAAAAGAACACTTCTGGGATTGCTGCCCGCAATATAGCCTTCTCCGGCTTCCACATGAATTTCATAAATATCATCGAAGAACGCATCCGTAACATCCTCCACAGAAAGGCAGAAGTCTTCCAGAAGACCCAGTTGAATCCCGTATTCCGCATTGCCTTCCATAACGGTGACCTCCGCAGCAGGGCACATCATTCCCACATACTTTTTGAGTTCCTCTGCCGCATAGGCCAACGTTTCGTTTGCTCTCTGATAAAAGATTTTCATAAGATCATACATCTCCCTTTTGCTGTTTTCTGTATTCATCCGGTGTCATTCCCATCACCTGTTTGAATACACGGTAAAAGCTGGCGGCCTCATAGCAGCCAACTTCTTTCGATATCTTCAGAATGGTCCAATCTGTATTTTTCAGCAATTCGCAGGCCTTTTTCACCCGAACCGCATTTAAATACTCCTTGTAGGTTTGACCGATTTCCCGTTTCATGATGCGTCTAATGGTTCGTACGTTGGAGCCAAGCCGATCCGCCATCATTTCCTGACTGATTTCCATGTTGGTATAGTTCTCTTCAATAAAGGCCAGGATTTCCGAGATAGTTATATTTTTTTCCTTTATCTGGTCAAAGCTCTTTGCGATGATATCATTGACCTCAATTTCGAAGTTTTTGCTTTCCAGGCTACTCAGATCAATCATATCGCATATCTGTGTATCGGAGATTCCCTTTTCCGTTGCGACATCCATCAAGATGGAAATTACCCGGTAAAGAATATAACTGAACAGATCCTCAGACTTATTTTTAGACGGTGCCATCAAAGCGGTCAGCACGCTCCGGGCACCCTCCACGTCATTGGTTAATAGCTTCTCCCGGAACTGCTCCAACAAATCGGCAGTAATATGGGGAACCCGCTTGGATATATGCACGCTTTCATCAAAGAAGAGCACCTCTTTGCCGTTTTTCCACAAGGAATCATCCTGCATCAGTGTCAGCGACTCCTGCTGAGAAGATTGGATTTCCCGGATGCTTCCATAAACCAATCCGCCTGCCACTTTCCGGCAGCCAACACCCTTTGAAAAGAGTTCACTGCGGATACTATGAATCATCTTCATTCTTCCTGCGTGGTCATCATCTCGGCTGTCCAGGGAAATGGCGGAAATATACAGTGTTCCGGTGCCCATACAGATGCTGTGCTGTATCAGAATTTCCGGATGTGCCCGGGACAGATCGATATCTTCCGGCAGTGCTGTTCCCTCCAGTAAAAAATCCAACACACTGTAATACGGGCCGCCTTCCGGAATGCCGTAGGCATCCATAAGGCTTTCCAGCTCCAGATCACTTGGGAGCGTGCTGTTCAGAATCAGCCAGGTAAGCTGCTTTTTCGCCTCGCTTTTAAATAAGTTAAAGTCCTCGTCTTTTCTGTTGAGCTTTTCCAGATCCTTTTCCAGCACTTTCCGGATAACGCTGTAAGCGCTTTCTTCGGTAGCTCCCGTAAGCTCCGGATGATGACGTACGGCATACTGCTTGATTTCGTTCAGCATTTTGTAGCGATACTTTCCGTAGTTCCACAAAAAAAAGCTCATAATCAGAAACACGGAAATACCGATCAGGGCCATTTTCACTTCTTCCCGCAGGAGTTTGGCTTTCATCTCGCCGCTGTTGACAGCGATCTGCATAGACAAATTCAGATACTGTGTTTCCATATTCAATATGGAAAAGCCTTTAATGCCTTCTCCACGCTGTAACCGCGCCAGCATTTCCTGCAGCGCATCCTCATCCACAGCTTCGGACAGACAGTTTACGGTGGTGATCAGCCGGTCATTCATCTGCATGATGGCAAGGCTGTTGATTCCGCTGAGAATCTGTTTCAGCTCTGCATTTAGCTTTTTCACATCCAGAAGAAATCCAATCCGTTGTTCTTCCAGGCGCGGTCCCTGGGGAAAGTAGTATAAAAGCAGCAGATAGCTTTCTCCGTCTTTTCTCCGGAGAAGTCCGCTGGAGAAGGTGGCATCCGTTTCCAGCATATCATAAAACTGTTCTTCTCCCGCGTCACTTAGCTGCAGCTGGTTCTGGACAAAAACCTCCATATTACTGATACCCGTATCGGTAATCACACGGTCCGGTTCATAATTCAGAAAGAGCGTATTGCATAGTTTCATTCTTGCCTTGTACGCCAGCATTTTGGAAATACCTGCGACGGTATTGACATCATTGCCCTCCATATTCTTTCGGCGTAAAGCAGAGTCAATGCACATATCCTTTGCAATGTCCGTGCTGTAGGACAGGCTTTCTTCCATGTCGTCCAATACATTCTGCATCTGCTCCTTCATGACAGACATATTCTGATTTTGCATCATTACAAAAGAACGGTGCAGAAAAAACACTGCCACCAAAGACATAATGACAAACGGTATGAAATACATAATGACATTTCGGACAACTGCCTTACTGTCTTTCCACATACACTGCCTCCATACAACTTTTTCATCGCAAGTATCAAATCTAATCAAAGTTTGCCACATAATCCGCGATTAGATTTAACACTTCCCTTCTCGCCTCTCTATTATAAAGAAAGGTGGTGGTAAAAACCACCACCTTTCAGAAGTTAGTTAATTCAGTTCAGACCAAAGAAGACATTGTAAGAATCCTGATAGATCTGGGTAATGGTATCCAGCTCCATGGCTTCACAGTTCTTTACATATTCATCCCAGGTCTTATCCAGATCGTAGTTGCCGGTGATAACGCCTACGAAGTAGTCATCGCAGTACAGACCCAGGTCAGCGGTGAGGGTAGCCAGGGTATCGGCCTGCTCCTGGGTGAACAGCAGATAGTTCTGGAAAGCAAAGCTGGAGTAAACGGTGCAATACTCGGTTCTTCTCTGTGCCAGTGCGGTGCCCTTTGGTGCAGAAACCTGGGACTCATCGTTTAGCCAGTAATTAACCGTCATGGTGGTGGGTCCGCTCAGGTAGACCCAGTCAGAGCTTGCGGTGATGCCATAGCCGTCTTCATCCAGAACATAGTCTACGTCCTCCAGGCCATAGTAAGCAACCCTAGTGGCTTCGGTGCTGTAGAAATAATCCAGCAGCAGCATGCAGATTTCGGGATATTCGGTGTAACCGGAAATGGCGCCAAGACCCTGATTGTAAAGAGCGGAA
>JAEIGA010008198.1_pt1 | contig 15832 bp, 17 predicted proteins | sample 9270691 | NCBI WGS metagenome assembly JAEIGA01 (sample SAMN17057246, study PRJNA624740) | gut metagenome | biome: biome; isolation source: fecal sample | host: Bos grunniens | place: China: Xizang | collected 2019
CTCGTTTAATTGTATAATAGGCTTGGACATGTTCAATTCTCCTTTCGAATGTTTGTGTGGTAACTTCATTCTACCAGAGTTTTTTGAACATGTCTATCTTTTTTGCTCTTTTTTAATTTGCGAAAAATATTATACCTTATCTTGTTATGTGCCTAAATAAATATAAATTGCCCCCCAATTGCCATAAAACATAAGTAAAATAAAGGTTTTTACCGTATTAGTTAAAATGGGTAAACTAATGGACTATATACTTACAAATCACAAGTTACAATCCTTACTTACTGTCACAGTGTAATGCATCATAATGTGTGCTATTAGTGTGTGTCGGTAATGAGTGTGAGGATAATTGAGTTTGTATTTTTTAGGATAAGTGAGTGTGTATCTTTACATAGTAATCTTTCAAAAAAGCATTTTAATCACTTTTTTAAGGCATATTAATCACTTTTTTGTATTAAAACAGTGCTAAACTGTTGAAAACAAGTGTTGATTTTTCGTTTTCAACACTTTCAAATATATTTTCAACACTTTTAAGGAGACAAAAATGAGGAACAGCAACACAAGAGCAAGGTGTAACAAAAAGCAACTTAGTAAAGCCAAGGGAGTAGTCCGAACCTACAATGACTTGCAAGATAAATTTGCAGATATGTTATGAGTGCCGAATCTGACAACAACACAAAGGCCCTCATTGAACAGCTTTACTTTTTCCATAATCTTTTCGTCCTTCTTGCCCAAAAACAACTGAACAATCGGAACAAAATCCGCATACTGACGAGAATACTTTTCACCGACGTGTATATCATCGGCAACCGATGCGCCATTAAAATAAACATTGGAGGTTGTCAAACGAGTACTTATCGTCTCTTTTTAATAACGATTACCGTCACAATCAAGATTGAAACACCAACCACTGCCACTATAATCCATACAATATAAATGGTATCCTTCGGTTGCTTCTGATCGTTTTCACCTTGATTGTTATTTTCCTGGCTTTCTTGATCGTTGTTTTCCTGATTGTTGTTATCCACGGGATCTTCAATTATCCCTTCCGTAAAGGTAATATTATTTTTCACTTCGGCATATTCTTCGCCGATTGTCCCGCCAAGTGCTTCAACAATATATCGTTCAAGCGCCTCGACATCAAGCATTCCTTCGTTTTGAATGATTTTCGCATCCTTCAGCATCGTCATACCGCTTCCGTATTCGAGAAGGAAGTAGTTTGAAGCAGCCAAAGTATACGTTTTACTCAAGCTAAGCGGCTCATATTTTCCGGTCTCTTTATCGAAAACCTCGATATCGTATACACGATATTCTCCGGAAATCTCGACAAATTCTTCAAGTTCATTAACCACAACGGATGACGGTATCGCTGTGTTCACAGAAAATGTAATTCCCGAAAGATGCGGGAAACTTCCGTCCTCGGCAGGCCAAGACATCACCGCCATTTCCATCATATCTTTAAGTGTCTGACCGCTAACTTCCGCCAAAACAACGGTATTGTTAAAGGAAAATACGCTTAATAGATCGTTAAAGGTTATGTCTCCATTCTGAATAGCCGCACGGAGACCTCCGCCATTCATATATCCGACATCTGCATCCATGGCGTAACGAACCGCATCGGCACACAAATTACCAAGATTAGTTTCGGAAGTGCGCACCAAACGGTTGCCGTCTGCATCGTGGGTGATCAGATCGACCTGACTAAATGCAACCTTACGTTCTCCAAGCGTTGCATATTTCCCATTTATTTCATTAAGTTTGGCATCAACAATAGGATCAGCTCCCTGATAATCCTCGGTTTTGATGAGCTCGGTTGTGATCTCGCCATCCGAAATCGTCAGCTTGCCGATATTCTCAAACTTTGTACCGGTGGAACTTAGAAGGACTTCGTTTCCTTCTTTATCGGTTATTTCCATACCCTCTATTACGCTATGAGAATGTGCGTCGAGAACAACGTCAAGTCCGTCAGTATTTTTTATCAGATCTTCAACGTCCTCCAAATCTCCGTATATTTCGTCCTCCGCGTATCCGATATGAGAAATTGCAATAATGTACTCTGCTCCTTCTGCCTCCGCCGCATCAATGTTTTTCTGAACAACCTCGTACAATGTGGTAGGATTGAAGGAATATTTATAATTACCGTTTTCATCCTTAAATTGAGCAGGTGAAGACAATGAGATTGTAGACGGTGTTGTTATGCCGATATATGCGATATCTACGTCTCCATAAGATACGATTTTATACGGATCGAAATACGAAGTATCCTCGCCGATTTCCTGGAAGTTACAGCAAACCGGCTTTGTTGCCATCATAGCAACCAACTCTTCGAGTCTGTCCAAGCGAAAATCAAACTCGTGATTTCCCAAAGTAACGGCATCGTATCCAACGAGGTTCATAAGCTCTATGATGTACTCGCCCCGTGAAATAGCACCCAAACTGCTTCCTTGTATGTAGTCACCGCAAGAAACTACACCAACATGCTTATACGTCTGTTTCAATTCATTTTTCATTGCAGCAAGCTTTGAATAACCCTCTACTGCGCAATGCACGTCATTTTCATAAAGAATAATAATGTCATCCGAAGTTGCTTCCGCAAACGTTACAGTCGGAAACATCCCAAGAACCAAAATCAAACTCAATACAACCAGAATTATTTTCTTCATTTCCATTCTCCTAAAGAATTATTGCTTATTTTAATTGTTTACAAATCAATTCATTCAATCATACATATCCCAAACACTGCTGTTCGGGTCTGTGTAGTCGAACTTGTCAAAGAGCGCCGGATACCCATACTGTGCTGCATAATTTGCTGCACTTCCATAAACCGCGTTCGGAAAAACGATCCACTTTGTTCCCCAAAGCTCAATATTGTCGATTGTCAGAGCAACTCGGTCAATGGCATTTTCACAGTCGCTGAATATTTGACTGATGTCATTCAAGTCGTCCCCCAACAGCATTGCAATATGGTGAGAAGAAATATCCACCGTTCCGGGATAAGCGTTCGACTCGTGGGTACGTTCTCCCGTTTTTAATTCACCGCCATTGGCAATTGCATCACGTATTCCCTCTTTACTTGAACCATTCAACTTGGTGTCATTCACGATAAGAATAGCGTCTTCCCAATAATTGGACGCGTTTGGATCATTCGTGGGAAATCCCAACAAAGCCATAGATTCCATCGTTATGTCATACATTGTCTTACCGAAGATATCAAAAGTTGAAGAGCCGATCACCGTGCCATCCGCTTTTTGATAACCTTCCTGACCGGCATATCCCTCCTCGGTCATCTTATAGCCTTGATCGTAACGATTGGTAACATAGAACAAGGCAACTCCGTTTTCCTTGCAGTGATTGGCAAAAGCCACCGCTCCAGGGAGTGCGGTACATCCCTTGCTTTGTATAAAGTCGGTAAATGCTTTGTTCGTCCATTCACCGTTTTTACCAAGAATGTTTGCCGTATAATGAACTCCATCCACCAAGGTATCATCTATATCGCAGACAACACACACTCTCTTATCGTTCAGATACAGCTTCTTTTCACCGTTGATTTCCTCAAAACGATATCCATTCTGTTCGTTATCGGCAAGGCTTACCATTTCGTCAATGTTCTTTTCTGCCAAATGGAAGCCCTGCATCATAAGCGCATGCGCTTCTGCGCTCATCTGCCATGCAGCTGAACCAACTAAATACTCATATGCCGAATTTGCCGCATATCCCGTCGGCTCCGTTGTTTGAGATTCATTCGACTTTGTGCCAACAAAATATCCAACGCCAACACCGACCGAAATCATCAAAATGCAAAGTATTACAGCTAAAATTTTCTTTTTCATTATTCAAATCCTTTTTAATCCGAAACGGCTACAATTAACCTTCTTACTTATTTATCACTTCACGTTGCAACATGAGTATTTTGCAGAAGACCAAAATATCCGAGATATCAATTATCCACATTTCCCTTAACTGCAATTGCAATTTCAAGTGCAGTATAAAGCAGTTCAAGTGAAGAAAGAATAATATCATTAATGTATTGAATGTTGTAAAGGTGGAATAGCTCTTTCAGTGCAGAAAGCTCGTCATCGGTAACGTGATAATCCCGTTCCAAAATTTCATATGCTCTGTTCTGAGCTTTCTTTTCCGTCTTCAGTGTCAGAACCGAAAGTACAACAGAATATACGTAAAACAGAAGTCCTATTGCTCCAAGTACAAGAGTGCATACGCCGCTTCCACTAAATACGAAGAAATCAAGCAATGCGCCAATCAAAATCAAGGGAATAAAGGCAAAGGGACCGAACGTAACCAACGGCACGAGACGTACACGCTTTTTCATATCCTCGTCGCCTTCTTTATCAAGGATTGCAAGGGCTGCCTTTTGTGCACCCATTCCCATAGAGGTCAAGCTTTTCTCGTGACGGATCAGACCTCTGAGACGTACTTTTTTAAAATAATGGCTATAGCTGTTACCGAATAGAAGCGAGCCTGTTCTCTTGACCTTAATGTGCTCAAGACCGTTATCGTCAAGGATTTTTCTTGCAACCTCAATACCCGTTAGTCCAAGGCTGTTTTCCCTACGGTTAAAACGATAATACTTAATTACGAGCCAAATACTCGTTATACCGGATACAATGCCGACAATTACAATCAAAAATCCAACAATCATCAGTGCGATTTCAAGTGTCATATTTTTATCCTTCTTTCATCATTTTACAATTGAAATCGGTATTACATAGAGAATATCTTTCCTCGCCAACAAGGCTCACCGGAATATCAAGCGCACGTATCTCTTGGGTAAATGCGTTAAGATATTTCTCGCCTCTACCGCTTTGCATAAAGGTTAAAGAAAAATCTTCTCCAACCGTCATTACCTCGACGAGTAACATGTTTTTGGTATGCTTCTCACCGATGTATGCATGCAGATCATCCACATAGCGCTCCAAGCCGCACCAGTCCATTTTACCAACGTAGCTAATCCCAAAGGTTTTTCCACGTATACTGTTCTCTGCATAACGTGCCATTGAATCCTTCTTTTCAGCAAACGATGCTTTGCTTGGAAAGGCTTCTATAAGTCTATTGACCGCTGCAATATCAGCCTCATAACCTCCCTTAAGGATCACCTGTCCGCGCACAACAGTATTCTGCTTTTCAACGTCCCATTTATTAAGACGAGGAGCTAAAACCACGGGAATATAACTAACAAGGCTATGATGACTCATAGGTATGTGCAATGCGGCGCGGTACTGATGCTGCACGTGCGCTACTACAGGTTTGTCTATGTTTTGATCAAGTCGGTGAAATGCTCGATAAAGCAAAACCGAAAGAAACGAGACGGGACTGCCGTCAGAGGAGCTTGCCTTTGCCATCATCGCCCTCTGCGGAATATGCAAATGGTAAGCGTAAAAACCGTCCTTATCAAACGCCTCACGCTCCAGCCCATAAACTTCTTTGGGTGATTCGGGAATAATATCGATAGCTTCTGCCTCTATTACTCTATCCGGGAATGGATAAGCGCACTCTCCATCGAAAACCGGACTGTCAGGCATTCTGATTCGTTCCGTTGCAAGTCCTTCTATACCGTAACGCTTTGAAGCGTACAAATAGAGTAAGGTTTTCATCAGAGGATCAATACCCATTCCATCCGCAATATAATGGCTGGCGTCAATAAAGATCGTTTTATCCTTACAACCAAAGGAGATAAGATGTCCTCTGCTCTCTTCGCTTCCCAATGTCACGGTTCGGTCATCAGGAAAAATGGGAAGAGGTTGGTCGTTATAGCGTAACACGAGGGTCTCGCCTTCACGCGCGGGACGAACACAAAAATATGGGTAACGCTCCATTACCTTCTCCACGGAACGAGACAGCAGATCATAATCAACGGTCTCCTTCATCCGTATCGCAAGTCTGAAGGTGCTGAAAAAAACTCCATTCGCCCCATAAAGCAAGGGGTTTGGCTTAAAAGTCATATCCTTCTCCAATCTCTCATATCTGCGCATCAACTCTGTTACAAAGCACCTGCTCACGATCAAAGCTGTAAACAATGTTTTCGGTAGCCATTTCGTAATCCCTACACCAACCCGGTATTATCTTGTCAGTTCAATCGTTATCATAAACGAGCCGTAAGCGTTCAAAACAATATATACTGTATTCGAATCAGGGTTATAAGAGATTTCGGGACAAACTATAGGGTCAGGATTACCATCGTTGATGTCAAGTTCAGCATAAAATGAAATAAATCCCTCATTTTCGCTCGTTTGATAAAAGACCCAAGTAGCTTCACGGTCCATAAACGGGTCGTATGTATATGTCTGCTTTCCGTCAAATTTAATATATAAATTTGAAAATGTTTCATCCGCAACAAAGCGATCAAATACGTTATTTATAATACCATCTTCATCTTCTGCGTTATATTCTTGTTTAAGCAGGTCCAACATGCCTTCAGGAAGAACGGGTACAAATTCAACCTTATTTATTTTTGAAAACTTCCATTCACCCGAAAAATGCTTAGATGATCCGCCGCATCCAACTAAAGAAGCTACCATAAGTGTCAACACAAGCACAATACTAAAAATTTTTTCATTAAAAATTTTCTCCTGTTCAATTTTAAAATGTCTAAAAACAACGACAGGAAAATTACGTTTATTGATCCTTCGGAATCGCAGAAGTAAGAAGAGAAAGGTACTCGGGCTTAATTTTATGCCATTTGTGGTTTTCCACATCGTCTACGTAATCGCAAATGTCAAGATAAAAATCACCGTCAACACCGTAAATATATAACATCAAGTAAAGACCGTCATGATTCTTATACTGGAATCGAATTTCATTGCATTCTTTAAATGCTTCTTCACTAACGATGATATCACTGGGCTCGGACTCTATAATATCCTCAAGCTTTACGCTTTTATCAAAGGTAGCAAGAAGTGTAGCCTCCTCTATGTAATCATCAGGCATGCCTTTAAAATTGATTCCCTCTGAAACAACGTATTCAGCACTGGCAAGATCCTCCCCAAAAAGCGAGGGTTGAGGATAACCGGACTTAAGGAAGGTTGTATGAGGTGTATAAAGTATATTTTCGTTTAACTGATAAAGATCGTAAATATACTCCTGGCCGTATGCATAAATCTGACCATAGCTACCAATTTTCTTTGCGTTTTCCTCGGAGTGTTCTATATTGTAATGAAGATCGACTCTCTCATATACAATACCGTTGTATGTAACATCTTCCTCACCTTTATTAAGGGTGAAATCAACGTTAAGATAAATCACGCAGCCGAGAATGATTGCCAATGCAATAACTATAGGTATAATTACTTTCGCCATAATAAAACGTCCTTTGTTTAAAATGTTAAATCATCAACTTTATTCAGCAGTTCTGCCAGCATTTTCTTGTAATGCGCAATTTTTGCAGGGCTATCCGTATCTCCCGGACGGCGAAGCGCACGGCGCAGCATTCTGACATATCCTATTACACGAGCCTTATCTTCTATTTTCTTGCAAAGCTCCTCGTCATCGGTTCCAAGATACAATTTAAGTGATGTATTCCAGAATCTTTTGGAGGTTTCTCTACTATATCCCATAAAGCGCATAACGTCTTCGGGGTCTAATTCGGAAAATCCCAAAAAAGCATTGTACATCGAAGCAAGCTCAAAAATTGGATGTCCCATGCAAAGAGTATCCATATCTATAAGCAAAGGCTCTCCGTTTTGTATCATAATATTATTGGTATGATAATCGCCATGCATCAAAGTGTTCTGCTTCGGTACTGCCTCAATTAGCGCACGAAGCTTCTTACCTTGATTTTCCGGAATATGCGCAGCTACGAAGTCTGCCCAGTCAAGAGCAGTTGCCTTCATATCGGGAACTTCGCCGTCTTCCGCTTCGATGGCGTGAATACTTTTCAGCATATCAATATAATATTTAGCCGCCTCAGTCAGATCGTCGGGATTTTTGCGAATCAGCTTAGTTACGCTGACCGCATTCAAAAGCTCTGTAACGGTACCATATCCATCTCCCACACGAACAATGCCGTAAGGAATTGCGGTATTAATGCCGAGAACGAATGCTTTTCTTGCATTTTCACGTTCTTGCTTAATCTCAGGAAGAGCGTCTTTAGCAAAATAGGTTTTGAGGATAGTCTCGTCATCGTAACGGTAAACGGCGCCATTAGCCCCCTTTGCAATGAACTCGCAGCCTTCAACGCTCATTCGCTGATACGCCTTTTCGACTGTAACCATATCGGTAAAGCCGGTCATATCAAAGACCTCGTACACATCGTGAGCCACGTTTATAATTGCAAGCTTGGGTTCTTCCTTTCTGAGCCTTAAAATTACACGTAAGCCTGCGGAAGATATGTACTCCAGCTTATCGGCATCCACAACGGTATGCTTGCCCGGGTTATCATTTTTAATACTGAAAATTTTCTCTTCTGCCTCTGCCGCATTGGAGGCGTCAACTCTTCCCTCCATAGCGATATACAGAATATCTTTGTCTATACGATAGGTAACGTTCATTTTAATTCTCCCTTCCAAATACAAGCTCGGTGAGTGTTTTGTATTCAAGCCATGCTAAAGTGTCCGACAAGCGCTCGGTCAATTTAACGATTGAGCGATAGTACCAAGCCTGCTCATTAACATCCTTTTGGTTGAATCTCTGCCACATCCCGACACCTTCCACCTTAAAATCACGATAAATGGAACGCATATTGGCAAGTTTGTCCCCAAGCCACACCATCAACACGTCAATATCGTCCGTGTTCTTTAATACGCTGAGGGATTCTTCCTTGCGAATACGCCATGTATCAGACGGCGGAAGATCTGCACGTTTATCTTCGGTTTCCGATTCAACAAGCTCTCTGACACGCTTTCCGAACATCTGTTCAATTTCTCCGATTGTAATACCCGCATCCTCAACGACGTCATGCAAAGCTGCGGCAGCAATAACGTTCTGGTCGTCAGACATAGTTCCAACTATCACAGCCGCTTCCATCGGATGAAGAATATACGGTGACTCACCTTTTTTGCGTCGCATTCCATCATGAGCCTTTACCGCAAATGCGATCGCCTCGCTTACAAGCTCCATTATTCGATCACCAGAATATCTGCAAAGCCGGTCATTTCAAAGACCTCCATAACCGCTTCGCAAACGTTAGTAACCTTCATAGCGCCGATCTTCTGCATTTTCTTCTGCGCAGAGAGGAGTACACGAAGTCCTGCCGAGGAGATGTACTCAAGCCCGCTAAAGTCAAGGATGAGCTTTTTTGTACCTGCTATATCTTCGTTTATAGTTTTGTCAAGCGCGGGAGCAGTAGTGGTATCAAGTCTTCCTACAAGCTCAATAATAGTTTCTTCTGTATTTTTCTTAATCTCGATCGTCATAATTGCAAATCTCCTTGAAATTTAAATTCTTTTAATCATAGTTAAAATATTTGTGCCGTTTTCGTAAGCGTAGGTTACCGAGTCCATCGTCTTCTTAGTAATAAAGATGCCAAGACCACCAATCTCACGCTCCTCGGCAGATAGATTGATATCCGGGTCAGGTTTTTTCAGCGGATCAAATGGAATACCATTGTCTGTCATTCGGAAGGTAATCTCTCGGCTTTCGTCATTAAATCCGATGCCGAGCGTCATATCTCCTTCACCTTCTCCATAAGCATAGTGGGCAACGTTGACGAATACTTCTTCAATGGCAACACAAATAGCAGTTTGAATTTTCATTGGACATCCGTAACCTTCAAGGGTTTGATCTACGAATCCGAGAACATCGGATAACGCTTCTACCTTAGCAGGGAACGTTTTATTCATCATGCGCACACATCCTCCTTCTTTGGATTTATAATCAAACATCAGCATCGTAATATCATCGAACTGAGGCGCTTCACCCACAAATTCATCGATATTTGCTTTTAATGCCGGCAAGAATTCAGTCGCTTCCGCCGAAGCAATTTGGTTCATAAAGTCTAAGAGCCTATCTTCACCGTAAAGCTTGTTTTCGGTATTCGTTGCCTCGGGTACACCGTCAGTATACAAGAACAATCTATCGCCGGGGCAAAGCACAAGCTCAGATGCACGGTAGCGCACTCCATCCATACCCGCAAGGACAAATCCCGCACGCAGCCTGAGATATTCAAAATCTCCATTCGCTCTCTTTATAAGAGGCGGATTGTGTCCGGCATTTGCGAACTGCAATTTTCCTGTCGTAAGGTCCAAAATTCCCATCCACGCAGTAACAAACATACCAGATTCATTGTTCTGGCAAAGCTTTTCGTTTGCTTTCGTAAAAATATCGTTTACTGCCATGCCGCTTTCAGCTAAGTCCTTGATAATGGTTTTTGCAGTCATCATAAACATTGCCGCAGGAATTCCCTTGCCCGACACGTCAGCAACAAGAAAGGCTACTGTGGTGTCACTAAGCTTGTAGAAATCGTAAAAATCTCCTCCAACCTCTTTTGCGGCAATCATCTGCGCATAGATTTCAAATTCCTCGTTTTCGGGGAAGTTTGTAGGGAGTGCCGAATGCTGAATTTGCTTTGCATATTCAAGCTCCTTATCAATGCGTGCTGCTGCCTCCGCAATATACCGTTTGAGCGTGGTAACGGTGGAATTGATATCATCCGACAGGGACGAAAATTCAGTGTTTGATCGCACGTCAACTATAACATTCAAATCTCCTTGTGTGATCCTCGCAAGCGTATCATTGACCTTTTTCAAATTGTTGATAATAACACGCTTAATAAGTATGTAAATAAATACAAACAGAGTTGCAAAAATGAGGACCTGCATAAAAATGCTTGTCAGCATGGAAGCGTCTCGCATAAACATCGCTTCCGCAACGGGCATAGCCGCAATTAGACAGTAGCCTTCTACGAACTTAAATACGTACATATATTCAACACTCACGTCACTGACACCGTCTACAATGTCCGCATAGTATAGCTCTGTAGAGGTTTTTCCCTGCAGCATCTCCTCCGGAGGCTTAATACCAATGGAAGAGACGTGCTTATTCTCGTAAGCGTCATCAATAACAAGGCAAAGATTTTCATCAAGAACCGCAATAAATCCGTCGGTACCGACGTGGCGATTTTTGGTAACGTCAATAACAAAATCATTCAGCATTTCTCTATCGTCAGATTTTGCTCTTATATCCTTTTCAACGTCGTTGATAGCAACGGTAAATACTTCCTGCGTTTCAATTTGTGCCATTCCGTTCTGAAGAATGAGGGTGAAGGTGCTTGTAATTAGATAGGCAACTACTATGCAAACGAGAAGCCTTCTCTGAAACGTATTGGCAATTCCCTCGGAGGATTTCTTTCTGAAAAAGCCCTCGTGACTAAAAAGAGAAACCAAAATGATAGATGCCCCTACAGCTATTGAGTTACCGAGCATCATAGGCCAAGTAGCTCCTTTGACAAACTCAAAGGCCTGAGAGGAATTATCCATGTTTGTAATAAATATCAATATCATATGGATAACTTCACAGACAACCGCAATGCAAACACCGTAACTCCAAGTAGGCTTTTTATTATCAAACATCAGCTTGCGCAGTCCTGCCGCCATAAGTCCGGCAAGAACCGTTGCTATGCTACACGCAATCCGTGTATATGTGCCGCCTCCCCAATATACTGAGAACCAGCGATAAAGACCGCCGATGCATCCCGAAATAATACCTGCGGGAGCGCCGAATATAAGTCCTGCGGACAATGGCGCTGCATCACGCACGTTTACAACTGCACCGAGCCATTCCACACCGTAGCTTGATGCGAACGCAGACACACCGCCAAATAAAATACCGATAATGACCTGCTTTACCATATACGGCAATTTCTTAACCGGAGCGTATTTGTCGGATAAATAAACACCAAGCACGAGAATACAGTTAATTAATACAGGAATAATTAATCTCATTTACATCCTCCTACAATCCGATAAGATTCTGAATCAGCGCCGCAAGAAGATCTCCAAAAATTCCTATGGCCAAAAGTAAAACTATGTAAAAGAACATACTCGCACGGCTTACCGAATTTTTCGCTATGCTGTAATAAAAATTAAAATGTCCTTGCAAATTGTTTTCCCGGTTCTGATTCCATTGATAAGAGATAACGTCCTCGCATTTATACGCCCTCGGAAGATAGTCCTCGTACAGTTTTTCTTCCAAGCGATGAATTCGGTAGCAACCGGAATCATTAAGTTCGTAATCCTCGTGAACGCAAATGTTGACCACAGCCTTCTTTAATTTTTGACGATGAAAGGCGCCTATCCTGGTGATTTCCTCAGGCAAAAGTCTTGCTTCGTTAATACGAATGGAATATCCGTATTTTTCCGAAACCACGGGAGTTGTTATTAAATCACGCAGTCGTCCCAGCACGTTCTCCATATTGACGCGAGACTTAAATATTTCATTCAATGATTTGTGCGGCATACGCCAAACAAAATATGCCTCGTCGTTATCCAAAAACTGACGAATCGCATCAATTTCGATGCTGATAAGCGTTCCGTCAGCCAAAAGCCGGATATTATAATCTATCGTGCTTATATGAACGATATCAACAGTCTTCCCGTTATATGCAATCTCGGAGGTATGCTCGTTCTTCTTATAGTCAACAATACATGCAGCGCTGAAGATTGCCTGTAAAACTTTAGTATTGTTAAAAAGCAGTGATACGTCCTCTATTTCATTTGGAGAAAGCGGAAACGGAGCGTAAACGTATAATTTTTTGCTAAGGCTTACGCCTCGTATACGCACCGCTATATCCACGTAGCTTTCACCCTTTGGGTTAAGCCAATCGTTAAGATACACCGTGCTGGTATCATCTCCGTCTACCCAAACTGCCCAACCGTCATCGGCATACTTTCGTTCTTTTTTAGGCATTTTTTATATCCCCTTCTATATAATTCTTATTCCGGCAACATATTTTGCCGTGATATTTTTTCATCAAGACCCAAATAGACGGCACGCTCCATACGCTCTGCAAGGTTTAAACTTTGCGGATGCGGAAGCACGCTGTCATCTAAGACAACCGCATCAAATTCATGTGACAATAAATTATTTTATACAGTGACTATCGGCTTTAAGAGTATGTAATGAAAATTAAAGCCGATAGCCTAAATATAAAAACCAAGCCGTTTTTTTTAGAATTAAATAAGACTGCTTATTATTTAGCGCATTGCATCAAAATACATACTGCAAGCGGTTAAATATTCTGTCCAATCAAATTTTGTTTCAACATCGTACTTATCTAAAACTGTATTCAGATCAGCAACCTTTTGGAAAATTTCTTTAATTTGAGCTTTTTCTTCGTCTGTGTATTTTTCGTAGTTATCTAATAAATCTTCAACCACTACCTTGAACTGTTTTAATAACTCTTTCTTTTCCTTTTTCATTTTTATTTACCTCCATTTTTGTTCAACTTGGTTTTTATGTTTAATCGTTTCATTAAAAACTATAATTGCGGGAATATCGAATTATTGCTTTTCACAAATCGGCGCTCTTACCATCGCATAATGCATGACGGGAGTTTTCGGTATCAATTCTTCCTTCATTAAGTCAAAACCGTAATGCTTATAAAGTCCGACGTTAGACTCTTTGTTGGTTTCCAAATATGCCACCATACGCTCGTCATCGCAAAAACGCAGCATCGGACGCATCAGCTTGCTTGCAATTCCCCTTCCCTGAGCCTCCTTTTTAACAGAGAGGTTGTATAAATACCAATCGTAGTTATCGGTAAACTCTTTTTTCAGGTTCATAGCATAAGTTTCATAAGTCAAAAGCCTGCCGATAATGCCAAGCCCTGAATGGAATATTAGGCTGAATCCTCCGTTCATTAAGAACGGAAGAGTTTTACTTCCAGTAAAACCAAAGGGCAGCCATACGGCAAATCCGTTTATTTCTTCGCTGTCAGCGTAAATTACCGCATCCTCTGTCATTGTTCTCAGCGAAATTTGCATTATCAGCTTAGATGCTTTGGCATCGTATTTCCCCTTGGTGAACCAATTGTGTAAGGGATAGTCGCGGTAAGCATCAGCAGCAACCTCAGCTAAGCGATCGAGATCCTTTTTTTGAACTATGTATAAGCCCGCTTTTTCTATTGCCTTTTTGGCAAGCGGAATTTCTATTTTTCTAACTAATTTATCCACGTTAACCCCTCGTTTGACTGATTGCTTTATCTAAGCCCTTATTTATTATCCCGTTAATTAATGCTATAATTTGAATTTTCAAGCCTTCTTCGATTTGACCAGCTTGTGTATAAACAAAAATACAAGAGCAACGACGAACAAAGCGGCACTGACTCTGTGAATAACGGCAAGAGCTACGATGCCGTGGACATTAAGAATAACTATACCAGAGATAAGTGCAATACCATAAAATGCTCGCATAACGATTTCAAGCGCAGGAAGCTTCCAATCCTTTTTGGTTAAAGCTGCGTATGCAATCAAGATCAAAACACCGATTACAGAAATAACGACGTGCGCAATCATACCGGTTGCCCTGAGCAAGAACAACAGAATACCAATCACCAGCATAGCTGGGGCGAAAATTAAATCTTTTTTCATGGCGTTTTTTCCTTAAATATAATTTGCTATTTTCAAGATCTTGTTTTCTTTCGAAGAATGAAGGATGTGCCAACCAAACTAATCAATATCAGTTCGACAACTCCGCCAACTACCGCAAACACGATTGCGGACACACAGGTATAAACCGTTGTATAGCCGTCACCCTCCGACGCTACCAATTCGAACGAATTTATCTCATCCGCATAAAAAGGCGCTTTAATTGCCTCATCAAAATTTTACTTTTTGATTTTTTTGCTCAAATTATCAAGTCCGAACAAGGCAAATCCGACTGCGACAAATGCCACAGCAAGAATAACTATCCACATAAGAACACCGGTAGGTCCCTGCGTTTCAAGGTTTACAAAGAAATATGGGTATATAAGCACTCCCGTTCCGGTCGGAGTCAGAATGGATGAGTCGAATTTCAAAATAGCTGCGTGAATGAAAAGGAATATCGCATAAGCAAGTGGGAATGCGGCGGAAACGATAGGATAATACCACTTGCACCTCCGACGCTCATAAAACAAAAACCAATCGGCGATGTACATAACAGGAAGAACAACGTGGAAGGTCAAGCTTCCGATTCGCCAATTAAGCTGAGGATCACGTCCCTCTGCGCCTGCAAGCATAATATTAAACACGAGGAAGGTAAGCAATATACCGAGCATTCCAATAAACTTTAGCACGGGAGCTGCGGTAACATAGCTATCCTCTCTCTTTTTTGCAGTTTGTATCAGCTCGGCAAGCATAACACCGAGGCAAAGAAAATTACTGATGTTAGTAAAATACACGTAGAAATCCCAACGAAACATATTGATGTCGTCAAAGATTCCAAGACAAGCAATACAGCCCACAAGACCGAGTGTACAATAGATCGTCTGATAAATTAATTGCGCTGTTCTGTTCTTAATCATGGCAATTCTCCTTACAGTTTTAATTAAAATTTAATACTCCTAATGAGTTTTCAATCTGCTCATCGCACTATATTATAAATTTATTTTAATAGCACGCGCGTTACAAATGTGTTACAGTCATAAGGATAAATCAGGGGCGTCAATTATGAGCTGCTCACTTGAATATTTTCATGATGCATTCCTCACCGCCATCTGAATTAAAAGGATCACTTTTCTAAATATTCCGCATGTAGTATTTCAAAACGTCCGCGATCTCGGACGGAAATCCTTTTGTTCTGCGTAATCATCCATCTTGCCAGGTCACTGAATGTGGAAATAGCTACAAGGCTCACCTTTTCCTCTGGCACGGTAAATCCGAAATACCGCTTAAATTTACGCAGACAG
>JAEIGA010008199.1_pt1 | contig 15830 bp, 11 predicted proteins | sample 9270691 | NCBI WGS metagenome assembly JAEIGA01 (sample SAMN17057246, study PRJNA624740) | gut metagenome | biome: biome; isolation source: fecal sample | host: Bos grunniens | place: China: Xizang | collected 2019
CTGTCATCATAAATCTTTTCTTTATGAGCATCAAGGGAAGCGATAAATTCTTCCTCGTCGAAATCTATGGGCTGACCGATGAAGATAAGTCTGTTTTCGGTTTGGGTAAGACCTTCTTCACTCATTAAAAGTTCTTCGTACTTCTTTTCACCCGGTCTGAGTCCCGTAAATTTAATATCAATATCAACGTAAGGAGTAAAGCCAGAAAGACTGATAAGATTTTCAGCAAGGTCTAAAATCTTAACGGGTTCACCCATATCAAGCACGAAAATCTCTCCGCCCTTTGCGCTGGCGCCTGCCTTAAGCACAAGGGATACCGCTTCGGGAATGGTCATAAAGTATCTTATTATACCGGGGTCGGTTACAGTTACGGGACCGCCTTCAGCAATTTGTTTTTTAAATAGAGGAACCACACTGCCGTTACTACCAAGAACGTTACCGAAACGAACGGCAACGAAATCGGTATTACTCTTTTTATTATAAGCTTGTACAACCATTTCGCACATTCTTTTTGAAGCGCCCATAATATTGGTGGGATTAACCGCCTTATCGGTAGAGATAAGCACAAAACGTTCAGCACCGTATTTATCTGCAGCGCGTACCGTTTTAAGAGTACCGAACACGTTGTTCTTAATGGCTTCGTTGGGGCTGTCTTCCATTAGGGGAACGTGTTTATGGGCAGCCGCATGATAAACCACCTGAGGACGAAAATCGCGGAAAATCTGCTCCATTCTTCTGGTATCGCGAACACTTCCGATTCTGACCTCTAAATTCAGTTCAGGATAGGTGCGCTTTAATTCATTTTGAATTTCATAAGCATTATTTTCATAAATATCAAAAATAACGAGTAACTTAGGTTTATTTGCGGCTATTTGTCGGCAAAGTTCACTTCCGATAGAACCACCGCCACCCGTTACAAGAACCGTTTTTCCTGCTACGTATCCTGATACGTCTTCGGTTTCAAGCTTAATAGGTTCTCTGCCGAGAAGGTCTTCAATTTCAACGTCACGCACACTTTTAACCGTAAGACCTTCTTCTTTTTCTATCTGGTATACGGCAGGAAGCGTTTTTAAAATACAGCCCGTTTTTTGACATATTTTGAGAATTTTTGATTTTTCTTCAGAAGGACAAGAAGGAATTGCAAAAACTATCATATCTATATGTTTTTCTTTAGCAAGAGTAACAATATCCGCCCTGGTGCCTAATACGGGAACGTTATTTATAAGCATACCTTTTTTACTCTTATCATCATCAATAAGACATACCGGTGTTGCTCCGCTATAGTAAGCGCTGTCGTGAATATTATTAAGGAAAAGGGAAGCGCCGTCACCTGCGCCTATAATCATTATATTTCCGTTTACTTCGCTTTTGGTATTCTTCTTTTTTCTATGATTAGCACGAAGTATATAACGCATAGCAAAACGTCCCGCTATAATAAAAGCAGAGGTAAAGAAAGGCGCTGAAAGATATACCGAGCGCGGGAAAACCGCACTTATTCCGCTATATTCTATATTTAAGTTAGTTATCAAAAATAATACTGCATAAGCAAAAAAGGAAGAAGCAAAACAAGCAACAATAACTCTGCCTATTTCATTAAGTCCCGCATAATGCCATATTATACGGTACATTTTCACAACAATGAAAATTGTTAAAAATACCGCAACTATAAACGGTAAAGCAATTATAACGCCTTTAGCAGATTGCGGATTTTTATTAAAAAACGAAGGTAAGGAATCAACCCTTAAAAACAGGGCAAACAAATATGCAAAGGTTACCGCAATAATATCAGCTAAAACTAAAACAGCGATTTTGAAAATCTTTTTAAAATCCTTCAAAATACCCTCTCCTAAACAGTGATATTTTCATTCTATTATATAATATCATAATTCTGATTTTATTTCAACCATAAAAATACTGCAACACCCAAAGGGGCATTGCAGTATTTTTTAATCAAGTTCTATTGCGCCGGTATAAAGCTTATAATAGGTGCCTTTTTGAGCAATTAAATCGTCGTGATTTCCTCTTTCTATAATCTTTCCTTGTTCAAGCACCATAATAGCGTCAGCATTTCTTACGGTCGAAAGTCGGTGAGCAATAACAAAGGTAGTACGGTTTTTCATTATTCTGTCCATACCGTGCTCTATATGTCTTTCGGTTCTTGTATCTACCGAGCTTGTAGCCTCGTCAAGCACCAGTATAGGCGCCTTTGATACAGCGGCACGGGCAATATTAAGAAGCTGTCTTTGACCCTGAGAAAGATTAGCTCCATCCCCTTCTATAACGGTATCATATCCGTTTTCAAGTCGCATTATAAATGAATGTGCTCCCGCTATTTTAGCCGCTTCCACTATTTCGTCATCGGTTGCATCAAGTCTTCCGTAGCGTATATTTTCTCTCACACTACCCGTAAACAAATGAGTATCCTGAAGCACCATTGCGATATTTTCTCTTAAAAAGTCCTTATCGTAATCGCGTATAGATACACCGTCTATGGTAATAGTGCCGTTTTCGGTATCGTAAAAGCGGTTTAACAGATTGGTAATAGTGGTTTTACCTGCACCTGTAGAACCAACAAATGCAATTTTTTGACCTACATTTGCGTAAAGAGAAATTCCGTGAAGCACACGTTTACCCTCAACGTATCCGAAATCGACGTCCTTAAGTTCAACGCTACCCTTGATTTCAGGCTTTTCTTTACCCGTTTCTTCGTCATATTCGCTTTTTAAATCAAGCACGTTGAAAACGCGTTCAGCACCTGCAAGCGCCGCAAAAACCGTTGACATCTGCATTGAGATATTATTAATCGGCATTGAAAAATGTCGTGAATATCCTGCGAATACAGTAAGCGCACCGGGAGTAAATCCTGTAAGCACCATTAATATACCGCCTACACCTACGGTAACACCGTAAGAAATCTGACTTGTATTTCCCATAATGGGGCCCATAATTCCACCGTAAAACTGCGCTTTAAACTGACGTTCTCTAAGTTGTCCGTTTAAAAGTTCAAATTCCTCGTTACAGTCTTTTTCGTGGTTAAATACCTTTATAACCTTTTGACCGTTGACAGTTTCTTCGATATAACCGTTTACAGCGCCGAGAGCCGCCTGCTGTGAGCCGTAATATTTTGAACTCGCTTTACCTATAAGTCCTGCAAGTTTCGTAAAAAGAGGCACGAAAGCAACGGTAACGAGCGTTAAAATCCAGTTGGTCGTAAGCATAAAGGTAAGGGTTCCTATAAGCGTAACAGCGCCCGAGAACACCGAAACCAAAGAGTTATTAAGCATAACGTCAATATTATCAACGTCATTGGTAAAACGGCTCATAATTTCGCCTGTGGGACGTGAATCAAAGTAACTTACGGGAAGTTTTTGAAGTTTGGAAAACAAATCGTTTCTTATTTTTTCAACACTGTTCTGAGATACCGCCAACATCAAACGGCTCTGAATGTAGGTAGATACAACGCCTATAAGATAAATAGTCAATAAAATTGCTAAAGCGATAATTATATACTCGGTAACGGTGCCGTCGCTTCCGACAATTTTTGAAATTATTTTATCTGCCGCTCTTTCCATAGCGCTGAGGCTAAATTCAGCATCAGGCTTTATTTCTAAAGTTATTCTCGTTATTATGGGCGCTAACATATACGAGCCTATAAGAGAAGTAACCGTTGAAAAAATCATTGCTACCAACACGAATAAAAGTAAAATCTTATATACGCCTACGTACGAAAGAATTCTTTTTATGGTTTTTCCTGCATTTTTAGGTTTGCCTTTTGCGCCTCTGTGTCCACCGGGGCCGCCTCCCCTAAGGGAAGTTCCGTGGGATTTAGCAGTATATTGTTCGTTTAGTTTTTCAAGATTTCTTGCCATATCACTGCCCCCTTGCCCCGTTTTGAGATTGATAAATCTCGATATATTCGGTATTGCCCGAAAGAAGCTCGTCGTGGGTGCCTATGCCCGTAATCTCGCCTTCATCCATAACGACTATAAGGTCACAGTCAACAACCGAAGAAATGCGCTGAGCAATAATAATTTTGGTGGTATCGGATAAGGTTTCGGCAAAAGCCTTTCTTATAAGAGCCTCGGTGGCGGTATCAACAGCACTGGTTGAGTCGTCAAGAATAAGAATTTTCGGCTTTTTAAGAAGAGCACGGGCTATACAAAGTCTTTGCTTTTGTCCGCCCGACACGTTTGTACCGCCTTCACTCAAAGCGGTTCCATATCCCTCCTTAAAGGAAGAAACAAATTTATCAGCCTGAGCGCTTTCTGCCGCTTCTTTTATTTCTTCAATTGACGCTTCGTTATCGCCCCAACGAAGATTATCTTCAATACTGCCCGAAAAGAGTACGTTTTTCTGCAACACCATACCAACGTCTTCTCGCAGATTATAAAGACTATAATCCTTAACGTCGGTTCCGTCAACAAGCACCTGACCGGAACTTACGTCATAAAGGCGCGGAATAAGGGAAACAAGTGTGGTTTTTCCGCAACCCGTAGAACCAATTATACCAACGGTGCTTCCGCCCTTAATTTTAAGATTAATATTTTTTAAAACGGCATCCTCACTGTTTTTATAATAACGGAAGGTTACGTCTTTAAATTCTATATCGCCGTTGACTATTCTTTTTTCTTTAAAGGCGGCGTTATCGTCGTTTATATCGGGAACAGTTGTCAGCACCTCTTTAATTCTTTTAGCCGAAGCAAGCGCACGGGCAGAGGTAAGAAGTAAAAATGTTATCATCATAAGAGAAAAGAGTATCTGCGTAACGTAGGTGGCAAACGCAGAAAGGTCGCCTACAGGCATACTTCCAAAAAGAACCATTTTACTTCCGAACCACACAACCGCGATAATGGTAAGATTCATAAAAAGCGTGTTTGCGGGCTGCATAAATATAACAGCCTTCATAGCGGAAATTCCTGCATTTTTTAAGTTAGCATTTGCTTTTTTGAATTTCTTTTCTTCAAAATCTGCTCTAACAAAGGATTTTACAACGCGCTGATTTTGAATATTCTCCTGAACTGTATTGTTAAGGGTATCAATACTCGCCTGCATCTTCTGAAAACGTGGAAAGCCTATGGAAATAAGCATTCCTATAACGATAATCATCAATGGAATTGATACCGCAAAAACTGTTGCAAGGCTTGGATTTAAAGAAACAGCCATAATCAAAGCGCCTATGAGCATACCGGGACTTCTAAGCGCCATTCTAAGCAGCATATTAATAAAATTCTGAAGCTGAGTTACGTCGTTCGTAGTTCTCGTAACAAGAGAGCCCGTAGAAAATTTATCAATATTAGCAAAGGAAAAGCTTTGAATTTTTCTGTAAATATCATTTCTTACGTCCCCTGCAAAATTAACTGCAGATTTTGCGCCGAAATACGCGCCACCCACACCGCCAAGCATCATAAGAAGCGCAACGCCCACCATAGCAAGACCCAAATATATACTTGATGATACCGTAAGGGTACCTGCCTGAGCAAGATTTATAATACGTGATAAAAGATAAGGCATAAGCACTTCACCTATTACCTCTACTATCATACATAAAGGTCCCGCAATAAAGGAAAAAATATACGGCTTTACGTATTTAAACCAAAATTTCATATGCATTTTCCTTTCAAAAAATTACCAATATATTTTATCAAAAATAAAAGTAAAATTCAATAGTCTTAACAAAAATTTAACAATTGACATAACTCGTTTTTAAGGTTATCATATTATTATAATAAAGGAGGTCATTTTTATGGCAAGATTAAGAATAAAATGCGCCGCTTGCGGTGAAGTAAACAACATAAAACCTGGCGAAACCCTTTGCCCCGAATGTAAAAAACCTTTAAATATTTCTCCCGACGCTTGTATTTATTTATATAGACAAGGCTCTCCCTACGGTATAGCAGGCGGTTTCGGTATTTATATTGACGGCGAACCCTTTGGTCACATCGGAAACAAAGAAACCTTATGTATCCCCGTTCCTTACGGCAAACATAATATTCACTGTGCCGTAGGTATGAGCAGAAACTGCAAGGACCTTCAGGTTGACCTTAACCCCAACTGCCGCCACGCTTTTGCAAAGGTTTATATAAAACCGGGCTTTTGGACAAACGATTTCGTAGTTGAACCCATTGACCCCGCAAAGCTTGATTTAAAACTCGACTAACAAAAACTCCTTTCTGTGAATAGTATAAACAGAAAGGAGTTTTTTATATGACAGATATTGTTCCTTATGCAGAACAGTTACTATCCGGCTACACCGACTATTCGGATATAATAAACAACGATGCTTTTTTACCCGCTTTTTTACTTAAAAACACGGGCAGATGGATGAAGATAGAATTGCTTTACGGCAATACCCCCGTCACCCATATAGGCAGACTTTATAAAGTAGGTGTGAATTATATCGTTCTTCAGCTTGAGGCCTCCTCTGCCGCCACTCTTATATGTAACATAAAGGATATAAAACTTATCACTATTATATATGATACCAATATTAAAAATCTGACAAACTAAAGAAAACTGCAGTTCAATGAACTGCAGTTTATTTTTTATTCTTCTATTGTTTCGGTCTTTTCTTCCATTATGGAAATAAAGCGTTCGCCATCAATTTTTTCATCGGTAAAGAGCACCTTGGCAACGTCGTGAAGCTTCGGCATATTCTCTTTAAGGATATCAAGAGCTTTATTATACTGTGTCATAACTATGCTTTCGATTTCTTCGTCAATCATAGCGGCGATTTTTTCAGAATAGTTAGGTGTAGAAGAAAAATCTCTGCCTAAGAATACGGAATCGTTATCTGTACCGTAGGTAACAAGACCGAGTTTTTCGCTCATACCATACTTGGTAATCATCTTTCTTGCAAGGTCGGTAGCACGCTGAATATCGTTAGATGCGCCTGTGCAGATATCATCCTGAGTAAGTTGTTCAGCGGCGCGTCCGCCAAGAAGAGAACAAATATCTTCAAGCATAGAATTTTTGGAAACGTGAGTCTTTTCATCGGTAGGAATATACATAGTATAACCTGCCGCCATACCTCTGGGTATAATAGAAATCTGATGAACGGGGTCCTGAGTGGGCAAGAAATAGGAAACTATAGCGTGACCTGCCTCGTGATAAGAGGTAATCATCTTATCCTTATCCTTGATAACACGGGATTTCTTTTCGGTACCCATAACAACCTTAATGGTTGCTTCTTCTATCTGAGGCTGAGTAATTGCCTTAAGACCCTTTCTTACGGCAAGAAGAGCGGCTTCGTTAAGAAGATTTTCAAGGTCAGCGCCTGTAAATCCTGCTGTGGAAGCGGCAATAGTTTTAAGATTAACGTCAGGTCCTAAGGGCTTACCGCGAGAGTGAACCTTAAGAATTTCTTCTCTGCCCTTAACGTCGGGATAATTAACGGTTATTTGTCTGTCAAAACGACCGGGACGAAGTAACGCCTTATCAAGTATATCGGGACGGTTGGTAGCCGCCATAACGATTACGCCCTCGTTAGCGCCGAAGCCGTCCATTTCAACGAGCAACTGATTAAGAGTCTGCTCTCTTTCGTCGTGACCGCCGCCAAGACCTGCGCCACGCTGACGTCCAACGGCATCAATTTCATCTATAAATATAATGGAAGGAGCATTTTTCTTTGCTTCTTCAAAAAGGTCTCTTACACGGGAAGCGCCGACACCAACGAACATTTCAACGAAGTCGGAACCCGAAATGCTGAAGAAGGGTACGCCTGCCTCACCTGCTACCGCACGTGCAAGAAGAGTTTTACCGGTACCCGGAGGGCCCACCAAAAGCACACCCTTGGGTATTCTTGCGCCAAGTTCGTCAAACTTCTTATGGTCTTTAAGAAAGTCAACGATTTCAGCCATTTCTTCCTTTTCCTCGTCTGCGCCTGCAACGTCGGCAAAGGTGGTTTTTCTGTTGGTTTCTCTCTTAGGCTTAGCCTTACCGAACTGCAAGGACTTGTCTGCGCCCATAGTAGCGCCCATTCTCTTTATGAACACTATGCCAATAAGCACCATAATTCCTATTAAGAGAATATTAGGAATAAGACTTACAAGCCATGCGTAATCGCTACCCTTTTCATAGTTCATTTTTATAGGTGCGTCGGGATGCGCTTCGTTATAAGCCTTTACGTCAACGTCCTCATAAAAAATGCCTACGTCGGGAACGGTATAATTATGTTTTTTGCCGTCTTTGGTAACGTAATCAAGATCACCGTTATAAAGGTTAAGGCTATACTCCGTTACCTGACCGCTATGAAACTGTGCAATCACGTCATAGTAGGTGGTTTTTGCAGCTTTGGTAGAAAAACGGGAAACCGACAACACGGATAAGATTAGTATTATCGGGATTCCTATATAAAGCAGCAAATTTTTAACTGTTTTATTCATTTATTTTTTCCTCTCTATTCATTTTGGTTGCTTTCACAAACTACCATTATTACCTTTTTTGTGGTTTCGTCAGCGCATACACGGCTGTCAACACCGCCGCCATATACCCAAACAGCGCCAAGGTCATCGGCAACTACGGGAAGAATATCACGAAGGCAAGGTTCAATCTTTTCTTCGTTCATCCATTTGCGCAAAGATTTAGAAACCTTTCTGTGAGAAAAAGATATACTGTCACCGCTTAGTCGTGTGCGAACCTTTAAACTACCGACTATTTTATCACAGTCTATAGCATTTTTTAATAACAAATTATGAATTTTTCCTTTTTCGTTTAAAATTTCTGCGTCTTCTTCCTTAAAAGTAACCGAAAAAGTAACCGTTTTGTTTTTTTCAAAATCCAAATATCCGTCAGCACATTTAATCATCTGACCGTTTTTAAGTTCGGTTCTGCCCCCGCTTATTGCGATTTTCAGAGCCGAAGTCACGGAATAATTTCCGCTATGTCCGAAATGGTCAAGATAATAGGAAATAACCCTTGAAGAAATCGCCTTATGGAGAAGCGAAAAATCCTTAACGTCAAGCCTTTCACCGTCAAAACGCTTTTCAAATTCTTTCTTTGCCTCACCATCAAGATAATCGCTATCGTTTTTCAAAAGTTCAAGAGTTTTTGCAAAGGAACTCAGTAAAGACGGATTTAAAGTCTTCATAATGGGAACTACGCTGTGACGAAGTCTGTTTCGGGTAAAATCATCGGAAAGATTAGTTGAGTCGGTAACGAAAGGAACTCCGTTTTCTCTGCAAAACCTTTCCACTTCTTCCCTACTGCAGTAAAGCAAAGGACGAATGTATTTGCCTCTGCGTTCGGGAATTCCGCATAGTCCCGAAACCCCCGTTTTTCTGGTCATTCTGAAAAGAACGGTTTCAAAATTATCGTCAGCATTATGAGCGGTAGCCAGAGCGTCACACTCGGTATTATCAAAAACCTCGTAACGAACGTTTCTTGCCGCAAGTTCTACGCTGATTTTTTCTTCTCTTGCAATACTGTCAACGTCAATTCTGTGTACGCTGAGCGGAACGCCCATTTTTTTACATACTCTTCTTACAAAGGCTTCATCACGGTCGGATTCTTCACCTCTTAGCATATGATTAATATGCACGGCGCTAACGGTAATACCCAGTTCTTCCTTTAGCATATTAAGCGCAGTAAAAAGCGTCATCGAGTCAGCGCCCCCCGAAAGAGCAACCGCTATATGCTTTTCGTTTTCTTTAAAAGCAAATTTTCTGATACAGTTTAATACGTCGCTCATTCGTCAAAACCTGCAGGAGAAGTAAAGCGTGTAAATCTGCCGTCCCAATGTAAATCCACAGTACCGACTTCACCGTGACGGTTTTTAGCAACGATACATTCCGCTTTATTGGGATCTCCCTTTTCCTCTCCGTCTTTCTTTTCACCGTCATAGTATTTTTCACGGTAAAGGAAAAGCACTATATCTGCATCCTGCTCGATTGAACCTGAATCTCTAAGGTCTGAAAGCGCAGGACGGTGTGACTGTCCCTTTGATTCAGTACCACGGGAAAGCTGAGCGCAGACAAGCACGGGAATCATAAGTTCTTTCGCCATAATTTTAAGGCTTCGTGTAATTTCAGAAATTTCCTGAACTCTGTTATCGGTGTGATGAGCAGAATGCATAAGACCAAGATAGTCCACAACAACCAGATCAATGTCACCCCTACGTCTGATTTTCGCCTTCATTTCAGGAACGGTAATAGCCGAGGTTTCATCAAAATAAATATTAGCCTCGCTTAAAACTGCCGCTGCCTGACCTAGTCTTGTCCACTCATCAGGCTCAAGTTGTCCTGTACGAAGCTTTTCGCTTTTTATGGCGGCATCTCCCGAAAGCATACGCTGAGCAAGCTGATCTCTGGTCATTTCGAGTGAGAAAAACGCTACCGTTTTGCCTGCCTGTACCGCAACGTTTCTTACGATATTAAGCGCGAAAGAGGTTTTACCCATACCGGGACGGGCACCAAGAATTATAAGGTCGGATTTATTAAGACCCGTAATCATCTTATCAAGGCCAGAAATACCCGTAGGAATACCAACGTAGTTATCTTTGGTTTCGGGGTTATTCATTTTAGAAAGTCGCTCATAGGTTTCGTTTTCAATAACCGACTTAATATGCTCAAGACCCGAAACACTTCTACCCTCGCGTATATTGTAAATACGTTGTTCTGCAGTATCAAGAAGCTTACCTGCATCCATAGTATTTTCGGTGGCATCGGTAATTATCTGACGAGATGCAACTATAAGCGCCCTTGCATAATAGCGTTCCCTGACAATCGACACGTATGTAAGTACGTTTGCGCTACTGGGTACGCTTTGCACAAGTTCGGTAAGGTAAGACTTACCGCCCGCCTTTTCATAAACGCCCTCTTTTTTCAATTTATCAAGAATAGTTACGAAGTCGATACGCAGATTATCGTTGGTCATATCAACCAAAATCTTATATATTTCTCTATGTTGAGGAATATAAAAATATTCGTCTTTAATCTGAGTAATAACCTCGTTTATACAAGACGGATCAATAAGTATAGAACCTATTACCGCCTGTTCTGCATCGACGTCGTAAGGAAGACCTGCGCCGTCAATATCTAAAAACTGTCTATCGTCAGCCATTATTATTCCTCAACCTTCACGGTGATTTTTGCACTGATTCCCGTATAAAGACGAATCTCTGCAGAGTATTCGCCGAAGTTTTTAATATCGGACATACTTGTTTTCTTTTTATCAAGAGATACGGAAAACTTTTTGTTAATCTCGGCGGTTACTTCCTTAGAAGTAACTGCGCCGAACAACTTACCCTGACTACCTGCCTTTGCTTTAATAACAACGGACTGTCCGTCAAGTTTTTTTGCCAAAGCTTTTGCCGCATCAATTTCTTCCTGCTTGTGATGAGCGGCGGCTGATTCTCTGTTTTTAAGTTCCGACATAGCGGCAGAGTTTGCCTCAATAGCAAGATTTTTCGGGAAAAGGAAATTTCTTGCATAGCCGTCACTAACGTTTACCAGTTCACCTTTTTTACCCTGACCCTTTACGTCAGCTGTTAATATAACCTTCATTTTTTACATCTCCATTACTATTGGTAGTATTATTGGACTTCTGCCCGTACGTTCTCTTATAAACTTAGAAACGCCGTCACGAAGTCTTGCTCTTATGGTCTGATAGTCGCCCACTCCCTGAATATAGCACTTTTCAAGGATATCGCAGGCGGTTTCGTTTAATTCTCCCATTAATTCTTCAGATTCCTTAACGTAAACGAAGCCTCTTGAAGTAACCTCGGGACCCGAAACGATTTCACCCGTTACACTGTCTATGGTAACCGCAACGATTATTATACCGTTATCGGCAAGGTTCATTCTGTCCTTTAAGACAACGTTTCCTACGTCGCCCACACCAAGTCCGTCAACAAGAAGTCTTCCTGCGGGAACGTTAGAAGCAACCTTTATTCCCTTTGCGCCTATTTCGATAACGTTACCGATATCGGCGACAAGACAGTTTTCTTTTTTAACGCCCACCGACTGAGCCAAAGCAACACCGTGGACAAGATGTTTTTGCTCACCGTGTACGGGAAGGAAATATTTAGGATTAACAATGCTCATAAGAAGTTTTAATTCTTCCTGACAAGCGTGTCCCGAAACGTGAACGTCGTACATTTTTTCATATACCACGTTAGCGCCTCTGCGCATAAGCTCGTTAATTACGTTGCCAACGGTTTTCTCGTTGCCGGGAATGGGAGTTGCAGAAATTATTATCATATCGGAAGGGATAATATCTATCTGTCTGTGCTCACCCATAGCCATTCTGTGAAGAGCCGAAAGAGGTTCACCCTGACTTCCCGTAGTAACGATTACAAGTTGTTCGGGAGCGTAATTTTTAATGGCGCTAATATCAATAAGCAGATTTTCGGGAATGTGTAAATATCCTAATTCGTGAGCGATATTCACTACGTTTTCCATACTTCTGCCCGAAACTGCAACCTTTCTGCCACATTTTTCAGCCTGATAAATTATCTGCTGAATTCGGTGGATATTGGAAGAAAAGGTAGCAACAATAATTCTGTGTTTGCCCGCCTTTCTGAAAAGGGTTGCAAAGGTATCGCCTACAATTCTTTCACTTGCGGTAAAACCGGGACGTTCGGCATTGGTTGATTCGCAAAGAAGCGCCAACACGCCCTCTTTACCGAGTTCTGCAAAACGGGCAATATCAATCACCGTATCGTCAATGGGCGTAGTGTCGATTTTAAAGTCGCCCGTCTGAATAACAGTACCTGCCCCACATTTAATTGCAAGGGCTACCGAATCGGGAATGGAATGATTAACGTGAATAAATTCAACCGAGAATTTTCCAAGCTTTACAGTCTGACCCGCTTTGGTTTCGATAAGCTTTGCGCTGTTAAGCAGAGAATGTTCCTTAAGTTTTCCCGATACAAGACCTAAGGTAAGCTTTGTGGCATAAATCGGAATGTTAAAATTCTTAAGCAAATAAGGAATGGCGCCAATATGGTCCTCGTGACCGTGGGTAAGCACCATACCCTTTATTTTATCCTTGTTCTCCAATATATAAGTGAAATCGGGAATTATAATGTCAACACCGGGTGTTGATTCATCGGGGAAACTCATTCCGCAATCCACGATAAACATATCGCCGTCATACTCGTAAAGGGTGATATTCTTGCCGATTTCACCAAGTCCGCCAAGCGGAATAATACGTAGTGGCTTTTTAGGACTCTCCTTAGGCTTTGAAGATGCCACCGTATTCTTTTTCGGATATCCTGTTTTTTTAGCAGGCTTTTTATCAAACTTAATTTCAGGCTTGCCTATATACTTCTTCTTTTTCTTTGAAGTTGTCTTTTTCGATTGAGCAGTATTATGATTTGGTTTAACGGGTTTTCCCGTTTCTGCTCTGCGACGCTTCTTTTCCTGCATCGCTTTTTCTTGACTCATCTATTTACCTCCTGTTTTAATGATTATGTTAATTGGCAATCAGCCATAATATCCCAATATATAGTTATATTTATAATATTATATTTATAAGAATATGTCAAGCCGATTAAATATATTATAGACATTTTTCTTTTATTTTAACAAAAAAGAAAACCGTGCTGAAACTTTCAGCACGGTTTTGCAAGTTAATCTTAATTATTCAACAACGATAGGATCGAGAACGATTTCTGCGTCGCCTCTGTCAACGTAAACCTGAGCAGCAGCCTTCTTAACTATAACAAACTCAAGTGAAGTACCGCCAACAAGTTCGGAGAATGCGTCATTTTCGCCGCCGTAACCAATACAGTTTGCTTTAAAATATTCAGCGAGTTTCTGACCGTCGCCTTCATAAGCGTAACCAACGTTGCGACCCTTAATATCCTTAATGTGAGAAAGAGTGTAACCCTTACCCTTCTTGATAGCTACAACGTAAGGTTCGCTGCCGTCAAGAACGAGAGGTTCTTTTTCTTCTTCTTCCTCTTCTTCAAATTCATCACCGTCATCCTGACCGGTAACAACACCGGGAGTAGAAGCACTGTCAACGTCGTCACCGTTTGTTTCGCCGCCACAAGCAACGAGGCTGAACATCATAAGAACTGCTAAAAGTAATGCTAAAAGTTTTTTCATTTTTATTCACCTTTCAATTTTTAGAATTTATTATTCCAAAGCAATTATATACTATGCTTTGATTTTTTTCAACTGTTTTTTATTAAATACGTGCTACGCCCGTTTTTCTTGCGGCCTCAGCAACCTTCTCGGCAACGGTTTTGCCGATTCTTTCGTCAAAAGCAAAGGGCATAATGTATTCTTCGTTAAGTTCTTCGTCGCTAACGAGAGAAGCGATAGCCAAAGAAGCTGCCATCTGCATTTCTTCGTTAATATCACTTGCTCTTACGTCTAAAGCGCCACGGAAAATACCGGGGAATGCCATAACGTTGTTAATCTGGTTGGGGAAGTCGGAACGGCCTGTACCAACTACTCTTGCGCCTGCAGCCTTTGCCAGATCAGGCATAATTTCGGGAACGGGGTTAGCCATGGGGAATACGATAGCGTCGCTGTTCATAGACTTAATCATATCTTCATCAACAACACCGGGAGCAGATACGCCGATAAATACGTCTGCGCCAACCATAGCATCCTTAAGAAGACCTGTCTTCTTTTCACGGTTAGTCACCTTGCTCATTTCTGCCTGAGCAGGATTAAGCTGACTGTCACCCTCAACGATTATACCAAAGCGGTCAACCATAGTAAGATTCTTAACGCCAAGCTTTAAGAGGTGCTTACCGATAGCGATACCTGCGCTTCCTGCGCCGTTGATAACACATTTGATTTCGCCGATTTCCTTTTTGGTAAGACGCAATGCGTTAAGAAGCGCTGCGCCAACAACTACGGCAGTACCGTGCTGGTCATCGTGGAATACGGGAATATCGCAAAGTTCTTTAAGTTTTCTTTCGATTTCGAAGCATCTCGGTGCGGCAATATCTTCAAGATTAATACCGCCGAAAGAACCGGAAATAAGATAAATAGTTCTTACGATTTCATCAACGTCCTTGCTTCTTACGCAAAGAGGGAAAGCGTCAACGTCGGCAAATTCCTTAAAGAGAACGCATTTGCCTTCCATAACGGGCATACCTGCTTCGGGACCGATATCACCAAGACCCAAAACTGCAGTACCGTCGGTAATAACGGCAACCATATTCCATCTGCGTGTAAGCTCGAAGGATTTGTTATAATCCTTATTGATTTCAAGACAGGGCTCTGCTACACCGGGGGTATAAGCGATAGACAACTGCTCTTTATTTGTAACGGGGGTACGGGAAACAACTTCAAGCTTACCCTTCCACTCGTAATGCTGTTTTAGCGCTCTTTCTTTAATATCCATTTTAATTCTCCTTAATTATATGAACTCTCGGCAGAGTCTTCAAATTTAACGTCGCCAAGATAATCAACGGGATTAAGTCCAACGTAGTTGCACATATCAAACATTTCTTTAACGGTGTTAATATTAACGTCAATTCCGTTTTCAAGTCTGTCTGCTTTAGCAAAAATTTCCTTCTCACCGTGGGTATAAATTCTGTCGTGACCTTCGCTCTTGGGAGATTCACGAAGTTCTCTGAGGAAGGTAGAGAGATGTTCCTTAATTGCGTCGGGGTCACCGAAAATTTTGGGGTCGATAGCAATAAAGCCGTGACAGGTTCCGCCTTTTCCGCCGATATGGGTGTGATTTGAAGTAAGACCCATAGAGATAATGGAGCAGAAGATTTCGCAGAACATACCGTAACCATAACCCTTATGGCTACCGGTCTGCTCGGTTTCGCCGCCGAGAGGCATAATTCCGCCACCCTTTTTAGCAACGATATTCTTAAGAACGTCACTTGCATCACTTGAGCCCTTACCGGTTGCATCAAG
>JAEIGA010008200.1_pt1 | contig 15830 bp, 15 predicted proteins | sample 9270691 | NCBI WGS metagenome assembly JAEIGA01 (sample SAMN17057246, study PRJNA624740) | gut metagenome | biome: biome; isolation source: fecal sample | host: Bos grunniens | place: China: Xizang | collected 2019
AGAACCTATCTCAACATCATCGACAATTACTGGAATATAAGAATCTGTTTTAGCTATGAATCCACCTTTAGAACCTTTTTCAACAACCAAAACATCCTGAATAGTTCCAACCAATCGTACATTTTCTTCAGCAGTTATTTCGGATTTGATTTCAGATAAAAATTTTGATCTTTTCTTCATGACCTCAGGAGGAATCTCTTGAAGTGAAGATGAAATTGCACCTTTCCTGTGCTGGTATTTGGACAGATGTATTAGACTCGGTTTAATTTTTTCAAGCAGTTCCACTGTCAAGTCAAAATCCTCATCACTTTCGGTAGGATATCCCACAATAATATCAGTAGCTAAAGTCAACCCGGGAATTTCATTTTTGAATTTTGATATGATTTCCATATACTGCTGGACGGTATGGCCCCTTCTCATATCAGATAAAACCTTATCACTACCTGACTGAATAGGCAAATGTATGAAATCATATACCTTAGGATGTTTGATTGCATCAATTATTTCATCAACATCATCTAAAATGTTTTTAGGGTGCATCATTCCAACACGGACACGAAAATCTCCTTGTAAATTAGCCACTTCTTTAATTAAATCTGATAGTTTTTCACCGCTATCACGTCCGAAAGCTGCGGTATCCTGGGCGGTAAGCTGGATTTCACAGGCTCCATTTTCAATAGCTCTCCTTGCTTCTCCGACAATGTCTGAAATAGGATAACTGTTCAATGGCCCTCTGGCAAAACGAGTACAGCAGAATGTGCATGCTCCAAGACAACCTTCACAGATTTGGATAATGTGAATTAAACCATCGCCAACAACTTTTGGAACCCCAACTTTACTTTCTTTTGAAAATCCGCTTTCACGGATAACATCACCGCAGTAGGTTGCATTAACAATTTCAGCAGACTTGTTTAATTGGTGAGGTCCAATCCAGGAACAGTTCGGTCCGATTTTCTCCAGTTTTTCCGGATCGATTTCAACCATGCATCCTCCGACAATGATTTTCTTTTCAGGAAACTTTTCCTGCAGCTGCTGGATTTTGTATACTACCTTATTTTCAGTTGGCAGTTTAACATAACAGGTGTTTACAATAATTACATCCGCTTCTTCTATAGTATCACAGATATCAATCTCATTTTCCTTTAAAACACCGGCAATAATCTGTGAGTCAGCCTGATTGAATGTGCATCCATAAGTTTCAATATATACTTTCATGCTTTTTCCCACGATGCTTTTTGAAAATGTCCTTGGTCAAGTCATAATCGTAATTATTAAATTTAACAGGCTTTGAATAAACTCTTTTGATTACACTAGCTTTTGCAAATCCTGAAGTGAGTTTTCTGTCCTGAGTTTTAATAACATGAACTTTAACTATGTGATTATCGATTTTAACAATATCTCCAGGAGCTATTTCAAAGTCCCTTTCCAAATCTACTTTATATGAGTCAACTTCACCATGCAGATCTACTGAAAAACCAATACGTGCAGGAATTTCAATTGAAGAAGCCCAAATAGTATCCACATCTTCAAGTTTTGCCTTATTCAATCTTTTATCTTTTATTTCAATACTGGTTACTTCAATTTGACCGAATTCTGAAAGTAAAACATCACCGGTTTGCAACTCATCGCTTGGTGATAAATCAATAGTAGTTTTGTGAGATTTATCCTGCTCTGAAATAATTACTCTGTACGGCCTAGGTTTTTTATAAGAATATGCGTCTTTAAAGACATGGCCGCAATCTTCACATTTCAATAAGTATTCTTCTGTAATTTTTTTCTTTGATGATTTCTGTTTCGAGTTTAAAATTTCTATATCATCACTACCGCAAATTGGACAATCCATTTTAATACCTCATAATCATAATGTCTATTCTTTTTCATTTAAGTAGTGGTTTACTAAACCGCCGTCTTCTAAAATATTTAACATGAACTCTTTAAACGGTTCGAAAGTAGTTGATTCACCGCTTGTCTCATTTATTAAAATTCCCTGTGACAAATCTATACTTATGATGTCACCGTCCTGTGCTTTAATGTCTGATACAATGACCGGCAATCCGATATTGATTGCATTTCTATAGAAAATCCTTGCAAATGATTTGGCAATTATTGCATCGACTCCTGCAGTTTTGATAGCTACAGGCGCCTGTTCTCTTGATGATCCGCAGCCAAAATTTTCATCAGCTACAATGATATCTCCTTTTTTAACGTTTTTAGTAAAGTCAGGACGTTCTCCCTCAAGGACATGATCTGCCAAATCCTGAGGATTGAATGTTCTTAAATATCTTCCGGGAATAATTACATCAGTATCAATATTTTCCCCAAAAGTCCATGTTTTTCCTTTAATAATATCCATTTATATCACTAATAAGAATGAATTAAATTAATAAAAAAATATTAAAAGTATTTGGGATAGCTCCAAATACAAAATAAGTTTCTGGTGATTTGAAAATTAAATTATTTTGATTTTAAAGGTTTTGCGAATTCCTGTTCTACAGCTTGGCGATACTTAGAATTCATTGTACAGAACGGTATGATTCTACCATCCGGAGTTGCATAATGGATAACACATTTTTTAACTCTGTCAACATCAAAGTTAAATGGATCCATGAAGTGCATACATGATATAAGCATTGCATCTTTGGAGAAATCTCCTAATGATTCGTAATCTCCTCTAGCAAATACATTAAGCAAGATTTTAATGATATCCAACTCTTCCGGAGTTCTGCTAGGGTGAACCATTTTAGTGAGGTTTCCGGTTAATCCAGCTAAAACCCTCTTATGAGAACCGAATTTGCCTTCTTCAAGTTTATTATTATATTCCTTCAATTTGTTAACCAAATCTTCTACATCAATGAAATCAGTGATTGGAATTAGTTTATCCTTACCTTCACCTTCTGTTTTTTCTCTAAATACATAAGTTGCAATTCCACAATGCTGGTGGCAGTTAAGGGTCACTTTTGGAGTCTCTTCACCATCCAAACGTGAAATGAGTTCTGCAATAGGTTCAATGAAAGATGGCGGATAAAATGAAGAGACAGGAACTTGACCATCACTTTCATCTTCGATAATTTTGACAAAATCAGGAATGGTAATCCTTTGTTCTTCCACTTCATCAGAAGGAGTTCTTCCGGCAAATGATACAGGCTGGAAGTTGACCCCATAAACAATGTCATTATTGTCAAATGCAAATTTGATGATTTCACCGACCTGGTGGTCATTGATTCCCTTAATTAATGTTGGAACCAGTACAATACCCAATCCTGCTTTTCTACAGTTTTCAATAGCATCTAATTTATATGGAAGTAAATCTTTACCTCTGTTGTTGATGTATGGTTCAGGAGTCACACCGTCAAATGCCAAATAAATAGTGTTACAGCCTGCTTCTTTCAGCTGTTTAGCCAATTCTTCTTTTCTGGCTAACCTTAAACCGTTAGTAGCTATCTGAACATGAGTAAATCCTTCATCTTTTGCCATTTCAACAAGTTCGACAATGTCTTTTCTTACAGTAGGTTCACCGCCTGCATACTGAATAGCAAGACATGGATGAGGTTTTAAATTCCTCAAGTTTTTAAGCATTTGCCTTATTTCATCCTGTGAAGGTTCATATTTATATCCTGCAGCAGCCGCATTAGCAAAACATACAGGACATCTTAAATTACACCTATTTGTTACATCAATTAATCCTAAAACAGTTGTAGTCTCATGTTTTGAACATAATCCGCAGTTGTCAGGACAATTTGTTAAATCCTCTACGGAAGGATTATCAACTGAGGTAATTGACGGAGTAAAAATATCAGCCCTATTATATAATTCTTCATTTCCCCAATAAGTGTTTATGAATTCCCCATGCTCATCACAAGTTTTTTTAATGAAGACCTTGCCGACTTCACTAAACACTTCGGCATCAAGAGTCTTTCCACACTCTGGGCATAAACTTTTTGTATCTTTAATTTTCAATCAAATCACCCTCTACTAACAATAAAGCATCATTAGTATAAACTTACATAATATAATATAATATATTTAAATTAATGTAATATTTAAACTTAATTAATATATATTACTTTAGATATATATAATAAATACAAAAACAAAATGAGGCAAAAAATTAAATGAATGTTCAAATGATTCTTATCACATGTGTGGCAACACTTTACTTCATACTGCCTGCGTATTTTTCAAACGGAGGAGGATTGCTATTTGGTGGAGGCATGCCTGTTGATTTTGGAAAAACCGACAAAAAGGGAGTTCGGTGGATTGGTGATGGAGTAACCTGGAGAGGTTTAATTGGTGGAACCGCAATTGGAATCATTACAGGAATTATTCAAGGATTTTTAGCCCCATATATACTTTCTAATTTTGGACAATTTATAACAACACCAATAGTTAAAAGCGTTCCTGAAGGGATATTAATCGGATTTCTGCTTGGTTTTGGTGCACTTTTAGGTGATGCTCTAGGCAGTTTCCTGAAAAGGAGATTGGGAATTGGAAGAGGAAAACCCGCTCCGCTTCTAGATCAGCTAGACTTTTTAATAGTTGCCCTTTTACTGGTTTCATTTGTTGTTAAACTAGATTGGTTATTTGTTGCACTGGCAATCATATTAACATTAATTATTCATTTATTAGCCAATACAGGTGCTTATTTACTTGGCTTAAAAGATGTATGGTACTAGTTTAAAAAAAAAGGGTTTTTGAGTGTTAAACACTCTTAAATTAAATATTTGTTCATCATCACTGCAGTTCCAACGGCAGGTGCAACAACACACTCATCATCGGTTAGAATATCACCCATGGATTTGACTTTTAAATCCAAAAGTTTTGCTGCAGGCTTATCCAAAATGTCTTTGCCCAAACCGGTTGTTACAATTAAATCCAGACCCTGAGTTTCAACAACCTGTTTTAGACCGTCTGCAATTTGTTCTATCTGTTTTTGATGTATGAATTTAGACATCTCAACAATGTCATCCATTGACAACATTTCCAAATCTGCACATACTACTCTGGCGATTCTTTTTGCACAGTCTATTTTGGATTTGCCTTCACCGTCAAAGGTATCACAGACATAATCTTCAGGAGAAATCAAATCTAAAACAGTATAAACGTCAGCTGTCTGTGCGAATAATTCGGATGCGATTCTGTATTCTTTTCCGTTCAGTTCCACTTTATCCAAAAAGCTTGCAAGATTAGTTCTTAGAGTTCCTGTGTAGACCAATTCTCCAGTAGCAGACCTGTCAAAGTCAGATTTACCAATGGCACATTCCTTTCCGTCTTTGATTGGTATAATGTCAGTTGTGGTACTTCCGGTGTCAATGAAAATACAATTATCAGATATCAGTGTTGCAATTTGAGCCGTTGCAATCCAATTGGCGGCAGCCGCTTTAAGAGGAGTTTTCTCTATTTCATCTTTTGAAAGCATTCCATCCACTCCGACATAAGCTATCGGACAGTCGAATGTCTGTTCGCACTTTTTAACTACATCCAAAACTCCATCTTTTTTAGTATCATATGCATCAACAAGCTCTGCAGTCATAGAAATTCCGACTGCATCAATTTCAGAAATATGGCAGATATTTTCTATTAACTCCACTAAAACTTGTGATAAATCATCATTGTTACTCCACATTGGAAGATATGCAAAATCAACTTCGATATTTCTGATTTCTTCACCGTCAAAGTCAATTACTGCAAGGTCAGTGTTTGCACCACCTATATCAAAACCGGCAACCTTCATCTTAGATTCTCCTTATTTCCAGACCATCACCGGATTTTTTAAATTCAACTTCACCATCCAGGGAAATGTCAATATCCTCAATAGCTATTTCACCATCAATCAAATCAACAATAATTTTTCCAATGTTGAAGTCTGTAATTTCTTTTAAACCCACATAAGGAGTGGTAAATCTTGAATTAATTTCCAAAAGATATACTGAATAAATATCCTTTTCATCAGCATTAATGATTAAATCAACACCTACAAAACCTTTTAGACCGCCAATGGCTTCAACCGCTTTTTTAGCAATTTCAAATGATTCATCCTGATATTTATTTTCAAAGGGTAATTTTCCACCCACATAAGTTCTATTATCATCTTTTAGCTCGACAAACTGTTCATTCAAGCTTATGGGAACTGCAGTCTTACCGTCAGATATCAGACTAACACTGACATCAGTTCCTTCAATGAATTCCTGAACTATTACTCTTGAGCCCGGAACAAAAATTTTATCCAAATCAAGTGTTAAATCACCGATATCTTCAATCACCACAATATTTTCACAATCAACACCGATTAAAGGTTTAATAATAATTTTCAATTTTGTTAAAGGATCTTCAGCCTGCCATTTTTCATATAAATGTTCGATTGCTCTTTTCCAGTATCCTTTTGGATCTATCTTGAATCTGAATGTTCTTGGTTGAGGAACTATGCCATAAAGTGCCTCATAGGATTCTGATTTATCGGATGATTTAAAACAGGCTTCCGCTGAGGAAGTATATGTTTTAACATTGTTTTCTTCCAGAATCTTTGTAATTTTGTATAGATTGTTGTCGTTTTCTGCAGAAATGAAAATAGCTTTTTCAAACTGGGCCACATTATCACTTAACCAGTCAACAACATCCCCTTCGATTAAGATGGGATTTACATTATCAAAATCTTTAATAATATTCTCATATGATTTATTCAATATTACATCTTTTTTAAAATCTTTCAAATCATCTAAAAGTGCGAATATTAATGCTTCAGCTTCTGAAATTATGCATTTATCTTTTTCGCCTGAAGCTGTAAAATATTCAAACACCAAAATTGAATCATTCTCGTTTGTCATAAGTAATCATCATTCCTTTTAAATTTAATTCATCAGCGGGGAATCTCATTTTTTCACCGTCAAAGACCATGTGAACAAGTCCGTTTTCAGACTGTTCGAATTCCTTAACGGTAATGTCTGTGTCAACCTGCATCATTTTTCTCGTAAATGAGTCCATAATATCTTCCGGAGCAGTGATGTTTAAAAGTCCGTCTTTGTAGTATTTTTCTATTGCATCGACGGTTTTTGATGCTGCATCACCTTCACCATAGGGGTTTACTGCGTTTTTCATTTTGTCTGCAAATTCCTTATCATTTAATATTTTATTTGCATTTTCCAAAATAGCTTCTTTATTAGCCCCCACCAATATGTTTCCTCCGGCAGTTACTGTTTCGGGTCTTTCCGTATTGTACCTCAATGTTAATGCAGGAACATCAAGAGTTATCGCTTCTTCCTGAAGGCCACCTGAATCTGTAAGTATCAGTGTTGATTTTGAAGTTAAAAGCAGGAAATCCAAATACCCTATCGGTTTTACTATGTGAACATGGTCAAGACTGTTTAATTCATCGAAAAGACCGAAGTTTTCGAGAGTGTGTTTGGTTCTTGGATGAATCGGGAAGACAATATTCATGTCGCTTAATTCCTTTAAAGCCCCAATAATGCTTGTTACCCTTTCTTTAACATCCACATTTTCTGCTCTGTGCATTGTTAAAGTTAAAATATTATCCATATTGTCAATGTCCAATTCTTTAAGGGATTCCTCTTCAAATCCTCTTTTTTTAGCTATTTCCAAATGCCTGAAACATGCATCAACCACAGTATTGCCTGTTATGAAGAGGTTTTTTCTTGAAAATCCTTCAACCAGGAGATTTATTGCTGATTCTTCAGTCGGAATATAATACATTATGGAACAGATATCCGCAACCCTTCTGTTTATTTCTTCAGGCATTGTTAAATCAAATGACCTGAGTCCCGCTTCAACGTGACCCACTGCAATGTGTAATTTGGCAGACACTAATGCTCCTGCAAGAACTGCATTGGTATCTCCCTGAACAAGGACAATATCCGGTTTTTCTTCCATTAATATCTTTTCAATACCTTCCATCATCAGTCCCGTCTGCTTACCGTGAGTACCTGATCCTACATGAATATTATAATCCGGAGCAGATAATTCCAAATCTCTAAAGAAGTTATCTGACATTTCCTTATCATAATGCTGGCCGGTGTGTAAAACAATTTGATTAATGCCCCTTTTATCAATTTCAGCTATAATGGGAGCCATCTTAATAATTTCTGGCCGAGTTCCTAATATTGTTGCTATTTTCATAAAAATCCCCCAAAATTAATGTTTAAAAAGTTTAAGAAAAAAATTAATTTATAATGAAATTTCCTATGTAAAATGAAGCCAATACCACGCCGAAAGCTGTACAAATGGTTAACAATCCCACGTTGAGGAAAAATGCTTCGAATAAAGCATTAACCGGAATTTTGTTATTGTGTTTTTCCCGTGATATGAATACGTCAATTATCGGCGGCAACGTCAATATTAAAGCCACTACAATTATAGCAGGGATTGCAACAAACCATAAATTAGAACTGTTATGATTTACACCAAGGTAAAATCCCATGACAAAACCTATAATTATAGTTAACAATACAAGTTTATCGAAAATCTGATATATTCTGCCCATAATATACCCCGTTATTTTTATTAATATTATCTTTATTGTAAGTCATTTAAACTTTTTATCATTGATTCACGAATAGCATATCTTTTTTGAAGATTTGTTAATGAGTCCACCAAATCACGTCTGAAGCGTTCACATGCATAATCATCATATTCGAATCTGATTCCGTCATATTGAATATCCATCAAAATCAGATATTCTGCTTCCATGACTTTAATATATGCTCTCGGCTCATCTTCAGCAGGGTTCAGTAACTTTTCCACATCATCCAAAGTCATTTTGCCATTTGCAACATCAACAAATACCCTCATCATTTTACGTACCATATTCCAAAGGAACGACTCTCCGTAAATATCGACAAAAATCGGCGACAGAGTATCGTGAAGATTCGGAAATTCCCTTTTGTGATAATCATCCAGGCTGACTTTTGTGATTTTAATATCATCTATGGTTCGAGTGGTTGTTTTCTGAAATCTTTTTGTGAAATTAGTGAAATTATGAGTTCCTTTAAAAATTTCAGCACATTCCCGAAGTTTATCAATATCCAAGTCCTGAAAGAGCATGTAACGATATTGCCTCATTTGAGCATATCTCGGTTTGAATGCATAGCGAACAGGTGCTTTAGCTAAAATCTGAATATCATCAGGCAGGGAATTGTTAATTTCATTAACCCTTACCTCTTTTTCTGACTGAAAACTAATTACATTTCCTAAACTATGAACCCCCGCATCAGTTCTTCCTGCAATTCTGAATCTGGATTTTTTCAAATCGTCAATGTAATCCAGTTTACGCAGATGGTAAATCAGCTCTTCTTCAACTGTTCTGAGGTCAGGTTGTCTTTGAAAACCATGAAAATTAGTTCCGATATATCCGATTTTTAGTGCCGTTCGCTTCATCATTATAATATTAAGCACAATATAAAATAAAGTTATTGAAAAGTGAAATAAAATCAATTTAAACAAAAAAAATATGAAAAATAAGAAAGACTATGCTTATTTAAAAAATAATACCCCATTAAACAATTTTTTTAATCATGTGAGTAGTTTCATCATAGTCATCCTCTTCAACGGTTATCTCATAACCGCAGGATTTCCAAAAAGGCAAACCGGATTCAAGATATCTGTGAGTATGAAGATAGATTTGATTATAACCTGCATTTTTAGCAAATTCCTCAATAACATTTACTAGTTTTCGTGCAATGCCGTGCCTTCTGTAATTCTCATCCACCATCAGTCTCCAGATACTTGCAGTATCATCTTTTGAATATATGTCCCGAAACAGCTCATAATCAACATCATAAGCCCTGATAGCAGCTGTTGCAATTATTTTATCCCCGTCACAAGCAATAAAAAAGTCATTATTATCCGGCAAAATATAATACTCCAGCATTCCTTCAATATCATAATGAAATTTGGGAGTAGGTCCGATTCCGTATTCTATTAGAATCTGAGCGTACAAAAATTCCTTGACTTTTTCGATTTCAGAAGGATTATTTTCAATTTCTCTAATAACATATTCCATAATATCACTTAAAAAAAATAATTGGGGAGAAATAAGAAATTTCTCCTATTCTTGAGCAGTTTCAGGATTTAATAATTTTTCAACATTTTCACCGATAAGGTCAAATAGCAATACAACAAGCAATAATGACATACCCGGGTAAAATGCTAACCACCAATATCCTGAGGATAAATAGTGCATTGATTCGGACAATATTACTCCAATAGCAGGTTCATGAGGCGGTAAACCAAATCCTAAAAATGTTATTGCTGCTTCATGCATGATTGCATGAGGAAACATCAAGATAACACCAACAATAATCTGGGATATGATTAACGGCAGGATATGTTTGGTTGCAATCCACACCTTGGATTTTCCGAGATTATCTGCTAAATGTATGAATTCTTTAGTCCTTATTTCTTTTACTTCAGATCTTAAAACCCTTGCAAGTGGAGTCCAATGAGTTAAACCGACACCCATAATCACACCAAATACTCCTCCACCAAACATGATGGATACAAGAATAATTAATAGAATATGAGGTATTGAACCGAATAAATCAATTATTCCCGCTACGAGTTCATCAGCAAATTTATTGAAACTGGAAAAGAGACCAAGAATAATTGAAATAATAGTACTCACAACAGATGCAATGAATCCTACCATCAAACTTAATCCAAGACCTGCAACAGTTCTCTGGAACATGTCTCTTCCCATCCAATCAGTACCGAAGAGATGTTCAAGTGAAGGCATTTGATTAGCATCGATGAAACTTGTAGGAATATCCCTTATAAAATAACCTGAAATGAAGATGGATATGATAATTAATGCAGAAATTGCTATTATCACAATAGTCTTTGTTCTGAGATTTGCAGGATAAATATACCATTGTCTTTTTTCGTCGGTATTTTTCTTCTTCTTAATCACTGAACTCACTCTCCTTAATTCTTGGATCAATCAAGTAATAGGAGATATCTGCAAGCAAGTTACCTACAAAGACAAATACTGCACTGAAAATTACAATTCCCAAAAATAAAGGCACATCACTTTGAAGACCTGCAGCAACAGCCGTCTGACCTATACCTGGATATGAAAATACCTGTTCTACTAAAACTGCACCGCCGAACAATTCACTGAATGATAAAAATTGTAAAGTGATTGCAGGAAGTAAAATATTTCTTATCCCATGATTTTTAACTAAATCCCATCCTTTTTCTCCTCTTGATTTAGCAAATAAAACATAATCAGAGGACATAACCTGAATTAATTCATTACGAGTATACATTGCAATTGGAGCAAGACCTACCAAACTTAATGTTAAAGTCGGAAGCACAAGTCTTGTTGCCCATTCCATAAATGTAGCATCAGTACTTCTAACACCAATAGGAACTCCAAAACCGATTGGGAACCATCCTAAATAAACTGAAAATACCATTAGGATAAGCATTCCTACCCAAAAAGATGGAGCGGACTGAATTATATAACAATAGACTTTTACTGCCTTGTCTATCCAGGATCCTTTGTTTTTTCCGGCAACAACGCCAAAAATAAAACCAAGCACACCGCTTAATAACCATGATATTGCCATCAGTACAATAGAAGCAGTGAATTTCTCAAAAATTACATCAATTACAGGAGCACGATAAATTAAAGAAGTACCCAGATTACCTTGAAGCAAATCCATCAGCCAGTGGTAGATTTTTGTCGGCAATGGAACATTAACACCAAAGTAACTTTCTAAAATTGCCCGTTGACTTTCAGAAACAGCAGCTCCCTTTAAGTATACCATAACCGGATTAATAGGGGATAAATCTAATAATATGAAACTAAAAATTGCCACAGCAATTATCAAAATTATAAATCTTATCAATTTATAACCAAATAATTTTAAAATTTGATTTTTATTCAAAATAAACCCCCCTTAAAAATTTTTAAAAAAAAATAAAAAAAGGAAAAATGATTAATTAAGCTGTGGAGTTGGTTCTTGTCCAATCACCAATGTTAATTAAAACATCATTTCCTAAACCGTCAGGCTGATTACCAATATCAATACCATTTTTAATGAAGTAGTTGTAGTCATAATTGACTAACCATACAAATGGAGCGTCACCAGCAGGACTCCAACCTCCGCCATTAACTAATGCGGATTGAGACCATAAGGTGTTTGCAGCATTCAAATCACTTGAATGCATTGCATCATCCATTAATTTGTCGGAATCTGTATTGTTATATAAGTTAGGGTTCATATAGAATCCATCTGCTTCTTTACTGTGATATTGTTGGTAGATAGATTTATAAGGGTCAGGAGAAGTTTGTTGCATTAATGCAGCTGAACAGTACATGTTCTGATAAATAGTATCCCAGTCAGCTCCAACCAATTTAACTTCAATTCCTATTTCTTTTGCTTGTTCAGCAAATACGGTTGATAAAGATTGTCTGTCAAGATAATCAGGTGGGTAGTATAAATCAAATGATGCTTTTACACCATCTTTTTCTACAATTCCATCACCATCAGTATCTTTCCATCCACCATCAGCCAATATTTTTTTAGCTTCATCAATATTGCTGTCATTGACTTTACCTGCAGGGTTTGCATAATCTCTGGTATCTACACTGGTGTATTCAGGAGTAGCGTGTCCGGAGAAGATTTCATCACACATTTTTTGACGGTTTACACCAACATTCAATGCTTCCCTGATTGCTTTATCAGAAGTTACATTATTACCTATTTTATAGGTACCGTTGTAAGATTCACCGGTATCATTAAGGTATGGTAAAGATACACCTTGTGCCCTACCAGCAGATTTCTCAACGAACTGATATCCGTCAACAGTTTGGTTTAAAGCTGAAGTTGCAACAGGTACAACATCAATTTCTTTGGATTTTGCTAATTCCAACCAAGTTGACTCTTCTGGGAATAATAAAGTCAATTGAGTGAAGTACGGTTTTTTATCATAATAGTTATCGTTTACTTTAAATATTGCTTGTTGACCTTTGTCCCAGTGGTCTAATACATAAGGTCCGGTACCGATTGGGTTTTCACCATAAGTATTATTATCATAGGAATCAGAAGGAACAATACCTAAGTATCTTAAATCATAAATAAATGTTGATCTTGGTTCAACTAAATCAAATTCAACGGTTGTTTTATTTACTGCAGTTGCATTTGCAAGATTAGTTAAATCTAAATCTGATTCAGTAGCTTTTGCAGTATTAAAGGTAAATGCTACATCTTCTGCATCAAAAGTTGAATTATCTGAAAATTTAACATCGTCCCTTACATTTACAGTCCATTTTTTTCCGTCACTGCTGATTGAATAACCAGTAGCTAAATCTGGCTCCATAGTTCCATTTTCACCAGTTTTAAATAAACAACTTTGTACTAAAGGATTATAGTTTTGGTGTCCGCATCCCCAACCAGTAAGAGGATTAAAACCTGCTTCAGGTTCTTTGATATTACTGTGAGCAGCTACAGTTAAATGAGTAGGATCCGTATCGTTAGAACCTCCCATTAATGCGAAAGCTGCAACAATAATAACCACTAAAGCTACAACCCCACCTATTAATATCTTTTTATCCATAATTTCACCATGAAATAAAATAATAATATTAAAATAAAGTATTACTTTTTTGCGTAAAATTACTTAAACAGTAATACTAATTTAATTTATTTTAATATATGATATAATTTACATATAATTAAGTATAAAAATATATTTATTACTTTTAAACTTAGCTTTAAAAAATAAAAAAAAGCAATAATCCAAAAATAAAAAATAAAATATTTCTAATTTTTAATAATGAAAAATAGCCAAATAATAAAAAAATAAGCTTAAAAAATTAAAAAAAAAGTATATAAAAAAAATACAAAAAGTAATACTTAAATTAAATTTAAATAATATCATTTAAAAATATTGGCTTATGACCCTTTCTTTTGAACTGAAAAACTACCTGCTGGAAAATGGTGCAATTGAAGTAGGTTATGCAGACATAAAAAATTTCACTCCAAAAAAAGGATTGAATAATGGTGTTGTTTTTTTTATAACCTACCCTAAAGAAATAATACAAAATATGAAGAATGCACCTACACAAGAGTATCTTGAAGAGTTAGTCAGTTTGAATACCCGATTAGATGCATTAGGGATGAAATGTGAAGAATATTTAATAGAAAAGGGTTATGAAGCTTATGCTCAAACAAAAAAAAGACTTGGAACCGATTTCGGTGAATTCAATTCATTTGAACTGCCCCATAAAACCATTGCTACACGTGCAGGTCTTGGCTGGATTGGTAAATCAGCATTATTTACAACATCAAACTACGGATCGGCTTTAAGATTATCATCAGTTTTAACAAATGCTCCACTGGAAGTAGGAACTCCCATATTAAAATCCAAATGCGGGAAATGCATGGAATGCAGGGATGCGTGTTTTGGCGGAGCAATAAGCGGAAGAGAATGGAATTATAAACTTAAAAGAAATGACTTTTATGATGATAAAAAATGTGAAAAATATGCCCTGAAAGTTTCTGAAGAGAATTTGGGAAAAGCAGATACCGTATGTGGAAAATGCATCTTCGCCTGCCCACATACACAGAAATATATTAAAAAATTATAATTTTACAGCATGGCGAAAATCATTTGCTATTGGATCAATATTTAATTTTTGGATTTCTTTATCCATATGAACTGTTTCAAGCTCATCATTTGCATCCAATGTTACAATAAAACCCATTTTAGTCCAAAACTTTAAAGCACCATCTAAATTTTTATGAGTATGCAAGTAGATTTTATCATAGCCTGCATCATTTGCAAAGTTTTCAGCTATTGCAAACAATTTTGAAGCAAGACCGCATCGGCGGCATCTCTCATCGACAAATAGTCTCCAAATGCTTGAAGTAGTATTTTTGGAGTATAAATGTCTGAATTGTGGAAAATCCTTATCATAAGCCCTTATGCCAATAGTTCCGATAATTTCACCAGTATTATAATAAGCAACGAAAAAATTGTTTTGTTTAGGATTAATGTAATAATCCTCCATTTTTATAATGTCTTCATGCCATTCAGGGACATAATCATATCCAAATTCTTTTTTAATCATTTTAAAAAGAAATTTCTGAACATCATTAATCTGTTTTGAATCGTTAATTAAAGGTTTAATTATAACATTCATTGAAAACACCTTAAAAAAAGTATTACAATTTTTATGAAATATATGTAATTAGTAATACTTTTTAATTAGTTTTGATTAACTTTAATATTGATAAAGTACAAATTAGTATATAAAACTTATGATTTGATATTAAAAGGGTGAATATATGGAAAAATTATTAGATGTTGAAAATGTTTCTATTTCATTCATACAGTATACTCAAGGTTTAAATCAAAGAGATCTGAAAGTTATCACCGATTTGACCTTGGATATATCTGAAGGAGAAATCCTGGCAGTATTGGGATCAAGCGGTTCTGGAAAGAGTCTGCTTGCCCATGCGATATTCGGAATCCTGCCGGAAAATGCCAACCTGAACGGAAAAATAAAATACAATGGAAAAGAACTATCTCAAAAAGACAAAGAAGAAATCAGAGGAAAAGACATAGTACTTGTACCTCAATCAGTAAATTTCCTAGACCCATTAATGAAGATATCCGACCAGGCAATAGGACACACAGAAAGCGACGAAGAGAAAAAAGAAAAGAAAATAAAACAGCGCGAAATCTTCGAACACTACAATCTAGGTCCCGAAGTAGATGACATGTATCCATTCCAGTTATCCGGAGGAATGGCAAGAAGAGTACTCGTTTCAACAGCACTATTATCCGACCCAAAACTAGTTGTAGCAGACGAA
>JAEIGA010008201.1_pt1 | contig 15824 bp, 8 predicted proteins | sample 9270691 | NCBI WGS metagenome assembly JAEIGA01 (sample SAMN17057246, study PRJNA624740) | gut metagenome | biome: biome; isolation source: fecal sample | host: Bos grunniens | place: China: Xizang | collected 2019
ACCCTCGACATCAGAGAGTTTCTGTTCCTGGATCTTTACTATAGGCTGGTCTTCGTTTCTTGAGAATCCCATCCTCTGACCGCTTTCAAGTCTTACGAAATCGACTGCGAGTTCAAGAGCGTAACCGCTTCTGACTGACTGTACTTCATATGTACCAGCCTTGAACGCATCTCCTGCGACAGGCCAACCGTCTTTCCAGAGGAGCGGCCTTATGCCGAGAACGCTGCGTCCGCTCTGGTCCATATCGGCCTCCCAGTGGAACGACATCTTCTCCACGCCTTCCTCTTCGATATATCTTCCGAAATGTCCCGGACCTACGAGACGTCCTTCAGTCGCGATGACCATCTTTCCGCCACCCTGGATCATTGACCTGCCTACATTGTCGATGAACGGTCCGTTGACGCTTCTCGAGCGGCCAACAACGATGTTGTATGTCGAGTTCACGCCGTCGCAGCAGGTTCCATGTGTTCCGAGCAGGTAATACCATCCGTCGCGGTATATCATTATCGAAGCCTCGCAGTTTCTTGCGATGTCGATAGCCTCGTTGCCCTCGACTCTTGCTCCGGTCACAGGGTCGAGTTCGACCTGACGGATATGTCCGAAGTATGTTCCGTATGTGCACCACAGGCGTCCGGTGGTAGGGTCAAGGAGAAGTCCGGCGTCGATTGCGTTGCAGTCCTCGTCCACGAGAGACTCGGCCACCATCATAGGCTCAGTGTATGCGAAATCAGGTGAATTCGGGTCGAGAGTCTTGTTCCACATGACCATGATCTTGCTTGCATGTCCGCCGCCCAATCCGCCTCCGGTGGTACTGTAGGCCACGAGATAGCGGTCTCCTATCTTCATTGCATCAGGTGCTGCTCCGCCTCCTGGGCGTACCGCTCCGCTGTACCAGTTCCATCCGTCCTCGGAGATGAGTCCGCCTCCTCCTGTTCCGAATGTGTAGTACTTTCCGTCACATTCCACGATTGTGGAAGGGTCATGAATAAATGGCTTTCCTGACTGGGCATCTGCATTCTCCGCTGCGAAGATACCAAGGAAACCTAAAGCTGCTATATGAAATATTGTATTCTTGATCTTCATGGCAATTGGCTTTTAATCTATTCACATGTAACGGTAAAGTTCTTGACAGGTGCGCCTGTGTCGTCGATGAAGCGTGCGCAGAACTCGCTCATGCCGGGACCGTTGATGGTCGCTCCGCGGAGGATGTTCTTACCCTTCTTGAGGGTCACTCTCTTGGATACAGCGCTGTCTACGCCCATATGACGGTCTCCCGCGAGGAGAAGAAGTTCCTCACCGTTCAGCCACCACATTGCACCCTTGTTGGATCCGACTGCAAGACGTACATCTTCGATATCCTCCTCACAGTTGATGACTGTGACTGTCCAGAAGATCACTCCGTATCTGTCCTTGTCAAGGCCTGTAGCAAAGCGGAAGAGTTTCACGAAGAAGTGGTCGCTGTCGAGGGCATGCCACTCGAGTTTAGCCTTCACCATCTTCTTTGTGTTGTCTGCAGGAGCCTGCGGCCTGTTTGCGTTGAGGTTTACAGGCGGCTGGTATTCCATCTCGACAGTAACCTTGTCACCGTCTTTAGGAAGTACGGTCAACTGATCCTTGAAATACTCCACCGACAAGGCGTCTCTGGTGTATGAGTCAGTGAACACCCTGTTGGTTCTGTTTGGCTTGCTGATAGGCTCGAGCATCATCCATCTTCTGATGAATCCGTCCTCATCAGGGACAGCCGGTTGGTCTGTTGCAAGAGTGAAGTATCCCTTCAAAGCGTCTGCAACTGCCTGGTCCTTCTTCTTGTTCTGGCCAGATGAAACGTGGCAGCAGAACATGCAGATGACCGCGATCAATAGGAGTTTGTGTGGTTTCATAGATGAAATGTCTTATTTTGATGTTGGTACACTTAATACTGAATATAGCGCATCATGAGGGGTGAAATCTCTGTTCCACAGCAGCGGGTAGTTTGTCCTGCGAGGAATAGGGTATCCGTTCTTCCATGAAAGCCCGTCTGTCAGACCCCAGAATGTGACTCTGTCAATCTTGTCCCTATGCTTGTAGAAGATCCTGAAAAGTTCTTCGTATCTGTCCGCAAGCTGTTGCTCGACCTCTGCAGGAAGGCCTTCCTTGTATGGGTCAAGGAATTCCTCGAACTCCTCATTCTGGTAGAGAGGGTCAGTGAGCGACTGGCCTATGACCTGTCCTTCCTTGGTAAGAGGCAGTACGTCGACATCAAGTTCTGTGATCATGACTTTTACACCTAATGAATGCAGAGTCTCGATCGCATTCTCGATGTATTCGGTCTTAGGGAAATTCAGTCCCCAATGTGCCTGGATACCTACTCCGTCTATGCGGATGCCTTCTTCCTGCAATTTCTTGACCATGGTGACGATGCCATCCAGATGGGCTGGCCTCCATACATTGAAGTCATTGTAGTAAAGTTCCGCGTCAGGGGCATATCTGTCTGCGAATATAAAGGCGTTGCGCACCACCTCGTAACCGTCACCGTCAAAGGCTTTGACCCATCCCTTGTTTCTGTATTCTCCGAATTCTCCGATGATTTCATTGACTACATCCCAAGCGTCGATCTTTCCGGTATAACGACCGGCAACCGTCTCGATGTGGCTTCTCATGGTTTCTATGAGTTCTTCCCTGGTCTTTGGTGAACCGTCTTCGTTCACCCAATAGAATTCAGGGGTCTGGTTGTGCCATATCAGAGTATGTCCGAGAATCCACATGTCGTTCTGCAGACCGAACTTGACAAACTCGTCAGCCGCCTTGAAATTCCAGACTCCAGGTTTCGGATGTACGCTTTCCGCTTTCAGACAATTGCCTGGAGAAAGAGCGTTGAAGTGTTTCAGAAGCAGTTCTTCAGCCTCTGGCATTCTTCCGCTGATTTCAAACGGAGATATCGCACATCCCATCATGAAACATTCCGCATAGGCATCCTTGAGGGTGTCTGCAGGTTCTGTGTATGTTGCATGACATCCGGAAACGGCCCAGATGATGCCTATTGCGGATAGGAGTTTCAGTGTTTTCATAGTCAAGTATATATTCGCTAAGGTTATGCTAGTGTCTTCTGAGATTCCACTTTGAATTGTCGCTGTTGAAGTTGAACTTTCCGAGTGTCGGAGTGCTGTCGCCGATGGAAATGAGGGCGAGAGGCTCGTCAGTTCCAGGGACAGCCTTCGGCATGATGCGGTATGTTCCGTCTGTCAGCATTTCGATTTTCCAAAGCTGTTCGTCACCGCCGGTATATTCAGGAAGAGTAGTTACCTCTTTTTCTGCAGTTGCAGCGAGGACTCTGTCTGTTCCTGCGATGGTGATCTTGTAGTAAGCGCCTCCAAGATATCCTCCAGCCTCTGGGACGTCTGTAATGAGCCAGTTCTGGTGAGGTCTGAACATGTCTGCGCCAATTCTGAGTTCGATGTTTCCTTCAGGCCATGTGCCAATAACATCTTCAAGTTTCTGGTCTTCCATTGCTTCTACAGGTGCTCCTGCTGCAGGACCGCCGAAACCTCTCATTCCACCTGGCATTCGGATGGACTTCACGCCAAGTTCAAGTGCATATCCACGACGCTCGGAAATGATGCCGTATTCTCCATTCTCAACGAGCTCTCCTGCAACAGGCCATCCGTTCTTCCATACGATAGGTCTGATTGCGAGAACGCTTCTTCCGCCTCTGTCGAGGTCGGCCTCAAAATGCAGAGACATCTTCTCCACGCCTTCCTCTGTTGTAAAGCGGCCGAAATGTCCTGCTCCGATGAGTCTCTTCTCAGTGGCGAGGACGAGCTTGCCTCCGCCATGGATCATATCGCGGCCCACATTGTCATAATATGGTCCTGTAGGGCTCTTTGATCTTCCGACGATGATGTTGTAGGTTGAATTCGCTCCGTCGCAGCATGTTCCGTGTGTAGCAAGGAGATAGTACCATCCGTCCTGATAGATCATCTCAGGTGCCTCGCATGAAAGGGCCACGTCCACAGGTTCGCTTCCTTCCTTGCAAAGTCCTGTTACAGGATCCATTTCGACGATGCGGATGTATCCGAAATATGTTCCGTAAGTGAGCCAGAGTCTTCCGTCAGGACCCATCATGAGTCCAGGGTCGATTCCGTCACAGTCCTCGATTCCGTCAGAGCCTGCGATGTCGATAGGATCGGTATACTTGAAATCAGGGGAGTTAGGGTCCAGTGTCTTGTTCCACATCATGTACACTCTTGACTTGTGACCGTTTCCTGCTCCTCTTTCAGTTACTGCATACACTACCATATAACGGTCACCGATCTTTATCGCATCAGGGGCAACACCGCCGCCTGGTCTGACTGCGCCGCTTTCCCATGTCCATCCGTCCTCGGAGATGAGTCCTCCTCCTCCGGTTCCGAATGTATAGTATTTTCCATCGCATTCGACAATTGTCGAAGGGTCATGGATATAAGGATTTCCAACCTGTGCATAAGCCTCATTTGTCATGTACAAGGCAATTGCCATGAATGCCGAAAGGCAAGTCAATATCTTTTTCATAGTTATTTCCTTTTGATTACAGATGAGACAGTGAAGTCGGTTACAGGGTTTCCGTTTTCGTCAACGAACCTCATGCAGAAATCTGCCATGCCCGGGCCGTTGAATACCATACCTCTGATGATGTTTTCTCCCTTCTTGAGAGTTATTCTTTTCGACATGCAGTCGTCGCAGATCAGGTCACGGTCATTTGACAGCATGAGGACTTCCTCTCCGTTGAGATACCACAGTGCGGCAGAGTTGGCTCCAGATGACATTCTTATGTTTTCGATGTCCTTGTCGCAGTTGATGGTTGTTACCACCCAATATACCTGGCCATAATATTCCTTGCCATATCCTTCTGCAAAGCGGAGGAGGTTCACAAAGAAGTTCTTTGCATCCAAAGCATGCCATACATACTTTGTCTTTTCGATCTTCACGCTCTGTCCGTCTCTAGGAATGACGGTCATCTGGTCCTTGAAGTAGAATTTATTGAAGGTTTCCTTGATGAAGTCGTCGTTCAGAACCCTGTTGCTTGGGATCTGGGTGGCGATAGGTTCAAGGATGGTCCATCTGTTGATGTATCCGTCTTCAGCGGGGGCTATCGGTGTTTCCGTAGCGGGTGAGAAGTATTTCTTGAATAGTTCAGGGTCAGGGTTCTGAGCCTGAGCGGTCATTGCGCAGGCTAAAAACAAGGTAGACAGGCCTGTAAGTATTCTTCCAAGTCCGTTCATGGTTATCAGTTTTTATTATATGGAGTCTGGACACCATTGTCCAGCCCCTAAGTTAATCAATTTTTGACGCATACTCTGCTGTAGAGTTCTCTGCGTCGAAGAAATTGTTGAGTTTATAAGGACTGGGCACTCGAAAGTGCCCAAGTCCGGTTATTGTCTGCTACTGTCCAGCCCAACCTGGGTTCTGAACGATATTAGGATTGATTGAAGTCTCAAGGTTAGGGAATGGGAAATACTCGTGCTTACCCTCTTTGAAACCATACTCAGTAATAGATGGATTAGTTTCGTTGAAATTCTTGTACACTACATAGAATTCGTGAGTCTCAGTTCTTGTAGACTCGTCAGCATCGAAGTAATGGTCGAAAAGTGTAGGAATAGACTGACCAGCCTTCTTCATACCATCGAGGTCACCCCAACGAACGCAGTCTGCCCAACGGCAACCTTCTGTCCAAAGCTCAAACTTCTTCTCCTTCTTGACAACGTCAAGAGTAAGAGATCCGCTGATCTTACCTGAACCTGAACGCTCCTGAATCTCATTGAGAGCCTTAAGACCTGTTCCGTCAGGATCGCCTACCTGTGCACAGCACTCAGCATACATGAGGAGAACCTCAGCATATCTGAAGAACATGAAGTTAGCCTCTGACCAAGTTGAGTGTCCTGCAACGTCCTCAGCACTTGAAATTCTCTTGAACTGGAGATACTCGCAGTTGCCATAGAGACCACGGATGTCTCTTACACCTCTCTTAGGATCTCTCTTCTTCTCCTCAAGAGTCATCATTGTACCGTCTTCCTTTATGTCTGATGGATAGTTGAGTTCATAAAGAAGCTCGTCGTAAGAAATGATTGTAGCCTTTCTTCTTGGAGAATCGCCGTCGTTCTCTACAAACTCCTTAGCGAAGTCTGCCTGAACACCGAGACCACCCCAACCGTTAGCACCAACACCACACTCTGTAGGGATACCACCGAGACGGTCACCTCTCCAGCACCACATATTCATATGCTGCCAAGTAGAGTAGTTGTACATCTGTGTGAATGAGCTGACGCCAGAGTTACGGATGATATTGCACTCGAAGATCTTCTCCTCGTTACCATCACCTTCTACATGGAAGAGTTCGCCATAGCGCTCACCTGGAACGAGCTTATACTTACCGGAGTCAATAACTTTCTTAAGAGGAACCTTTGCCAGCTCATACTCTTCTGCGAACAGCAAAGCCTTACCCTGTACTGTCCAAGCCAGACCCTTTGACACCTTGAAAGTATTCTCCTTGTCATAGATATCCTTACGTTCGTCGAGATACTGAGCAGCCTCTTCACACTCCTTAGCACACCACATAAGAAGTTCTTTATGACCGCCCTCATAGTTTGTAGGCTTATCGGAACCAACCAAAACGTGGTCTACGAGAGGTGGGTTGTTCCAACCGATGGCAAGCATCATATGGATATATGCACGAATGACACGAGCCTCAGAGATTACACGGTCCTTGATAGCGCTTTCGCCATACTTGAAATGATCGGTAATGAGGTTACAATAGTAGTTGGCGAGATAGTAGTTTCTATATGCGTAAGAGATGATCTCACTTGAACTGTCGAAACGGAACTCGTTCACAGCAGCCTGGAAGTCATTGTTAAGATACTCCTTACATGCAGCGTAAACATCATCGCCAGGAAGGTTGAATGCGAACATCCAAGCCACATAAATGTTACCGCCCTTGATAGAGCAAAGGTTTGTCTGAACGCCGTGATACATTGAAGTCAATGCAGACAAAGCATCCTCGTCGGTCTGATAGAAACTCTCCTCAGGGATTACACCCTTCTCAGGAATCTCTAAGAACTGGCTGCAGGATGCGAATAGACCTGCAACACACAAAAGAATCGGGATAAATATCTTTTTCATATTCAAATCTGCGTTTAGAATGTGATAGCAATACCGGCAACCATCTTTCTTGTTGTAGGGTATGAACCATTGTCAAGACCCATAGCGTTAGAGCTGCTCATAGTTGCAGTCTCTGGATCTGCTCCCGGATATTTAGAGAAGGTAATATAGTCATCGAACGATACGAACACACGTGCGTTGTTGATGAATGCCTTCTGAGTCAAGCTCTTAGGCAGAGTATAACCAAGCTGAATCTGCTTGATCTTGAAGTATGATCCGTCAAATACAACACCGGATGAACTCCAATATGTCCAGTCGTTAACTACTGAAAGACAGCTAGGTACTGTGGTATTCTTGTTTGATTCTGTCCAAGCATTGTCGTAGAAGTAACGAAGTGAGTTACGGAATGGACCGTCAGCCTGATAGAAGAGGTTGGCAATCTTGTTTCCTGCTGTACCTGTTCCATAAACGACGAGGTCGAAGCCCTTGTACTCGAGGTTGATAGTGATACCATAAGTGTAATCAGGAATACCCTTGCCTATGTATGTTCTATCACCGTCGGAAATAGCGCCGTCACCATTAACGTCCTCAAAGATTGGTGTACCATCAGGGTTAAGTCCTGTAAGATTATATCCACGGAAGTACCAAATCGGATAACCCACCTCGAACGCTGTTCTCATACGGTTGTTATAGAAAGGACCACTGTTCTCAAGACGATAGATTGAAGGGTCGAGGTAAGTTACCTCATTCTTGAGCTTGGATACATTACCTGAAATGCTGTAGTTGAAATCACCAATATTGTCTTTCCAAGAAAGCTCTAATTCAACACCCTGGTTGAGTACAGAACCAGCATTTACGTATGTACTGTTTACACCGATTTCAGGAATAGGTGCAATTGACACAAGGAGGTCCTTGGTTCTCTTGTCATACCAGTCGAAACCGACAGAGAGTCGGTTGTCGAAGAAACGTGCATCGAAACCGATATCGATCTGATCTGAAGTCTCCCACTTGAGGTTAGGGTTTGAAAGACCTGCAGGGGCAGAACCGTATGAATAGGTAGGGTCTGTTGAAGAGTACTGATACATCTTGCTATTGTAATCAATAGTAGCTGCATACTGGTAACCGCTCAATACATTGATGTTACCGTTACGTCCCCAAGATGCACGAATCTTAAAGTATGAGAAGATGCTTTTATTAAGATTGTCTTTCCAGAATGACTCATTGGAAACTGTCCAACCGGCAGAGAATGAAGGGAATAATCCCCAGCGTGCCTGCTTAGAAAGCTTAGATGAGTCGAATGCATCTGCACGGAAGTTAGCCTGGAAATTATATCTGTTGTCATAGCTATAAGTGAAACGTCCATAGTATGCCATACTTGCTGACTTTGAAGGAGCGTTAGAGTAGCTCTTTGTTGTTGTGCTCAAAGAGTTTACATAGTTGAGGTAACGGAAGTTTTCCTCATAACCTGTGAGGATGTCCGGACCACTTGCACTACCACTTACATTATCAGATTTGCTCTGGATGAATGACATACCGGCCATCAGACCGAAGTTGTGCTTCTTGACAGTGAGATTATAGTTTGCGAAGTTCTCCCACTGATAGTAGTAGTTGGTGTTTGCAGATGCTGAGATGCTGTAATCATCTGAATAGGTCTGCTTGTTAGCATAGTATGGAGTACTATAACTATGAGAGCTGGAAAGACCTACTCTGTAACCGAAACGAGAGGTGAATGTGAAACCCTTGAAAGGAGTGAGGTTTGCATACATTGTACCTCTGAAGTTAATGCCCTCATTGCTAGAATCTGTACGGTCTCTCTGGAGGAGAGGGTTGCCGTTATCGTCATCAATATACTTTGAAGTAGCATAGTAGAGACCATTTGTAGGATCCTTAAGGATATTCTTACCTGAATCGTAAGCTGCCTTCATAGATACTGCAAACTCATCAGGATCGCTATAGTAAACAGGAGTAAGAGGGTCCATAGTCATCACGGCGTTCATAAATGTACCGTAACGTCCTTGCTGTGATACAGACTTTGACTCTCTTCTCTCCATAGACTGGTTGATACCTACGGTAATCCACTTGTAAAGCTGATAGTCAGCGTTGATCTGAGCTGAAAGGCGCTTGTAAACGTCCTTTTCACCCCTGACGATACCGTCGTTGTCGGAATAGTTGAGGGATGTGAAGAAGTGACCTTTGTTGTTTCCACCCTGGAAAGTCAATGAATGCTGCTTGCTGAGACTTGGAGCGAACACTACGTCAAACCAGTTAGTGTCTGTGCCATCGTAGTTGTTCTGTGCAAGTGTTCCTTCCATATCGAAGCCTGAAGCTGCCTTATAGTCGATCCAGCCCTGAGCATCGAAAAGCTCTGCCTGGTGGCCGAGAGACTGCTGAGTGAGCTTGAAGTCGTAAGTGATGCTTGTCTTTCCGTTTGCAGCAGCACCGGTCTTTGTAGTGATGAGAACGACACCGTTACCTGCCTCTGCTCCGTAAATCGCTGCTGAAGCTGCGTCCTTGAGGACTTCCATCGAAGCGATCATTGAAGGATCCAAGTAAGAGATATTGTCTACCTTAAGACCGTCAACGATGAGGAGAGGTCCGATGTTACCTGAATTTGAAGAGTAACCGCGGACACGGATTTTTGCAGATTCACCAGGAGCACCGGAAGAGTTGATGATCTGGATACCAGCGGCCTTACCCTGAAGAGCTGCAGCAGCATCTGTAGTCGATCTGTTCTGGAATTCCTGCTCTCGTACGGAAGCTACAGAACCTGTGAGGTCGCTCTTTCTCTGTACGCCATATCCGATCACTACTGTTTCTTCCAGAAACTCAGCATCTTCTGCGAGAACGATGTTGTACGTCGTCTTGTCGTCAACGATGAATTCCTGAGTTGAATAGCCGATGAACGATACGTTCATTCTTGTGCCGACAGGAACTGAGATGGTGAATTTTCCATCAATGTCAGTTACTGTTCCCAACAGACTGTTGCCGGCAGCCATTACGGATGCTCCAATAACAACTTCACCCTGTGTGTCAGACACAGTGCCGCTGATCGTTTTGTTCTGAGCATGCAGAGAGGTGATTCCCATGAGAATCCCCATAAGCATGACGATCAGTGCGGTCTTTTTAAAATTGTGAAACAACATGTTTGGTTAAATTAGTGGTTAATATGATTATGTGGTCATGTCCCTGGATGTGTGAATTCGGGGCACCTAACAAATTTGCCGTTTTATATGTAAAAGTCGTGTTACAGGTGTGAGCGAATTTGTTAAAAATGACGATTTGTCTGATTTTGATATTAATTTTATCAAAATTGATATCCATGCATATGTATTTATGTTAGAATTGTAATAGTAAAAAAATTGAATGATGAAGACGGTAAGCAGATGCATCGCACTCGTTCTTTTCCTTGCTGGATACATTCTGTCAGCAGAGGAACGACAGCATAAGTTCTATACACATTACTCTACATTTGACGGTCTGCCGGACTCGTATATCGTATGCTGCAACCAGGACAGGTTCGACAGGATATGGGTTGGAACGAAGGATGGAGCATATTACTATGCCGGATCATCATTCGTACCTTTCGAGAACGAGACATATCTTCAGACATGTTCACGCATGACGACTGCCATCGGCGTCGATATGGATGGTAACGTATGGATAGGTTCCAGCGATGGTTTAGGCTACTATGATATAAAGGTAGATGTGTTTACACCTGTGCCTGGAATAGATGGGTTCGTGAATGACATCGACTTTGATGCCTTGGGAAATGCATGGATAACCACCCCAAGCGGCATATGGTGCCATTCCAGAAACAGCGCCACACTCGAAAAGATGATATCATCGGATATCTTTTCTCCTTCGTCCTCATGCTTTACCGATGAAGGCGAACTGGTGTTCACTGCAGGAAATTCCAATATATATGTATACGATGCGGAATCAGCATCTCTGCGGATAGTCAAGAGTCAGGACAAGCCGGAAATGGATTCGTTCAGTCAGGTCGCATATATCGGCGGAAGATCCATATTGGTCTCCTCGAATCCGAAGAATGTGGAACGCTTCGATATCGATACCGGTCTTTCTGAGAATCTTGTCGATGACAGGCTCATTGAGAACATGGCTGAAGTGCAGTGTCTCATTGTCAAGGGAAACTATTACTGGATAGGTACCTCTTATGGACTTATCATCTATGACAATATCACCAAGAGCATAGAAAGACAGTTCCCGGACAGGGATATAGACAACGCTCTCGGCGGAGAAAGTGTGAGATCGCTTTTCCAGGACCATGATGGAAATGTGTGGGCAGGAACCTTCAACGGTGGCCTCAGATGTTGGATGGCATATCAGGATACCTTTGGTCGATATGTGACAGATGGCCTCGAAGGGTCTATTGTGGGAGAAACGGTCAGATCCATCTCTCCTGACGATTATGGTCATGTATGGATAGGTACTGAGGAGGGACATCTGAACAGGTTCTCTCCGCTGAAGAACACTTTCGAAGATTTCACCTCTGCCTGCGGAGTCCCGTACGGAACATCCATAGTTGATATAGAGAAGATCGGTACCCGTCTCTGGATTGCCACTTATGGAAGTGGAATTTATGTCTTTGATCCGAAGATCTGCCGTACAGTCAGACATTATGATCTCCCTTCGCAGAGATGCATGACGGTACTTCAGACATCTACAGGTGAGACGTATGTCGGAACGATGGCCGGTCTATATGTATATAATCCTGATAATGATGATTTTGACCTTGTCGATGTAGTCGGAATGAAATTCATTCATTGTCTTTATGAAGGGGAAGACAATGTACTATGGGTAGGTACATATGGCCGAGGCGTCGGAGTGTTGAATTTGAGTAACGGATTCTTCCGGATGGAGGCTGTGAAGGATGAGATAGGCCTGAAATCAGATTTTATAATAGGTATATATGGCGACAGCAATGGAGACATATGGCTCACCACTGATGGTGCTGGAGTCGGTAAGGTCTCATATTCTCATCAGGATGGCAGTTTCACGGTAAGACATTTCACCAAGGACGATGGCCTTCCGTCAAACTCTGCAGTCAGCATATCGGATACAGGTAAGGGACGTATATGGATAGCCACTACAAACGGTCTTTGCGATTTCGACATAAAGACGGAAAAGATCGTGAAGACATACCTGCAGGAGGACCGTGTCATCGGAAGTCATTTCGCAAACAGAGCAAGTTGGGTTGGCGGTGACCGGAAGGTATATATCGGAACAAGTGAGGGACTTCTGGTGTTCGACCCGGTGCTTCTTAGAGAAAAGTTTGCTGACACTCCATTATATGTCACCAATATTACAAGTGGTACAGGTATGGAAAAGAGGACGGTGTCTCAGGAAGGATGTTCTGTCATTACATCTGATGAGATAGTACTGAAGTCAGTTGACGCATCATATATCGACATTTCCTTTTCGTCGATGTCCTATTCAAGCCCGAATGCCATCAAGTATGACTGCTCGCTTAGAAGAATCGGTTTTGTGAATGACATCACGACTTCCGACAATCATATCGCATACACCGGACTTGGCCCGGGAAAGTATGAATTTATCGTCAATTATCATGATTCCGACGATGTGTCCACTCAAGGAAGCATGGTATTCATCATCAAGGCTCCATGGTACAGGTCGACGCTAGGCTATATTGTATATTCAGTCCTGCTGGTTCTCTCAGTAATCGGCATCGTCATTTTCAATAAAAGGCGTGCAAAGGCGGATTCCCTTCGCAAGATGGAGATAAAGGAGATTGAAAGACAGAAGGCCATAGCTCATGAGAAGATAGACTTTCTTGCGAACATAGCCCATGAAATCAGGACGCCTGTAACGCTTATATCCCTTTTCTTCGACAGGATATCCGAAAACAATGAGATGCCTGAATCGCTGATGTCAGGTGTCGAAGACAACAAGAACAACATTGCAAGACTAATGTCCCTGTGCAACGATGTGCTCGATCTCAAGAAGATGGAGTACATGCAGAAGAACCTTGTAATCACCCATGAGAACATTGCACAGATAGTCAGAGACTCAGTCAAGTCTTTCTCGGCTGCGGCAGAGTCCAGGAATCTGACGGTAAGGAATGATGTTCCGGAAGGCGAAGTGATGGTGTACTGCAGCTTAGATGCGGTGGATAGCATTTTGAGCAATCTTATTTCGAATGCAGTGAAATACTGTGACTCTTATTTCGAGATCATCCTTTCAGAAACTCGGGATAAAGTCATGATCAGAGTGAACAGCGACGGCACCGTCATACCGGAAAAGGAAAGTGAAAGGATATTCGAAGTCTTCTATCAGAGCAAGAACATAGAGAGCAAGGGAGCAGGAATAGGATTGACATATTCAAGATCACTGGCCCTTCTTCAGAATGGTGCCCTTTATCTGGACACCAAGGTGAGGGACGTGAATTCATTCGTGCTGGAACTCCCTAAAACAGGTGTGGCAAATGAAGAAGATGAATCCGTTTCAATATTTGTCGAGAAGGAACTGATACCTCGCGACAAGCCATGCATAATGGTAGTGGAAGACAACCCAAGCATGAGGGAAGCCATAAGAGAGGCCATGACGCAGGAGTATGATGTGCTTGTCGCAGAGAACGGAGAAGAGGCAATGGAGAAATTGGCCGACAATGTAGTGGATCTGGTGATAAGCGATATCATGATGCCTGTAATGGATGGCTGTCAACTTTGTGACAACATCAAATCAGACATCAGATACAGCCATATCCCAGTCATACTTCTCACAGCGGCTGTAGGAATCGAATCTCATATCAAATCGCTGAAGTCGGGTGCCGACCTTTATCTGGAAAAGCCTTTCAAGATGGAAGTGTTGAAGGAAAGCGTCAGAAATCAGTTCAGGAACAGAGAGATACGTAATGAACAGTTCATCCATCAGCCTCTGTCTCATTTCAACGGTACGACGGTCAGCAAAGTGGAATATGACTTTATGAAACGTCTTCGTCATATCGTCATGGACAACCTTTCCGACAACGAACTCGGTATCGGAAAACTTGCCGGAATGATGAATGTTTCCGGAGGAACGCTCTCAAAGAAGGTGAAGGCCAACACCGGACTTACAGTCAACGAATACATCCGTATCTGTCGTCTTAAAAAGGCTGCCCAACTTCTCGCAGATAACAAGTACAGAATCAATGAGGTGGCCTACCTGACAGGATTCAGTACCCCGTCTTATTTTACACAAAGCTTCCGAAAGGAGTTTGGTGTACTCCCTTCGGAATTCGTTAAAGAGAAGTCCCGTCCTTAGGCAGATCGCTGAAAGTAGGGGTAGCGACTGCTGCGGGGAGGTAGGTTGAAGGGTAGCCGAAGACTGTGAAATCGATGATTCCTCTTGGCTGGCCTTCCGGCCATGAGGTTACTGTGAGTTTCACGAAACGGCACTCGACAGGATCGAATTCGTCGAAGACGTTGTTTCTTGAAACCGTGTTGCCGGTGCGGTCGAGGACTGTCGTGAAGTTCTCGCCGTCTACCGAAACCTCCAGCTTGTATTTGTACACCTGATCCGAGTAACTCCTTCCGAAACCTCTTCCAGAGCCGGATTTCGACATGCCGCCGAACATGATGCGCATCGCATCGACGGTGAAGAGCTGCACCACGTCAAATCGAGTGGCAGGGGAGAGTTCGATCAGCAAAGAAGTCTCCTTATCGTCCTCTTCCGGCATCCAGATGGTGCCGCTGTAGTTGTCCACAGCATAGGAGCCGAAGAATCCGAACTGCTCTGAAGAAACCTTCGAGAGGGCATTCATCGCGCGCATCTTGTTGATGGTCACCGGCACTGACTTACGCTGATCCTTGTCAGGCGTTGCCAGAGGCGCCGGCTGAGGGGTGTCCGTCACTTCGACAGACATCAGCCCGTCCTCGTCGAACACAACCTTGTCCATGCCGATTCTTCTGCCTCCCGGAGGGTTTGACAGCACGATGGTATAGAACTGCCACCACTCGTCGTCCGGTCCCTTTACAATCGAACCGTGAGCCGTTCCTGTAACGAGTCCCTCAGTCTTCTGGAGCAACGGATTGTTGGCTGCATAGGTATATGGTCCGAGCGGAGAGGTTGCAGTATAGTATCCTTCGGCATATGTCTTCCACTGTGTTCCCGATGCAGAATATTCAAGATAATAGATGCCGTTTCTCTTGATGACCCATGGTCCCTCGATCCACGCAACTCCCGGATACTCATTCATCTCGCCGTAGCGCTCCCATTTGTGCATAGGATTGAATCCGAACAGGTGGACAGGCTTGCCCACGAATTCGCAGAGATTGTCAGGGTTCAGTTTCACGCCATAGATGCCGCTGATGCCTCTGCCTGGCCAGAAAAGGTATGGCTGATTGTCGTCATCGACATAGATGTGCGTGTCGAATGCACCGTTCCATCCCTCGGAAATCTCGCCTGTGTTGGTCCAGTCGCCGAGAAGGGTATATGGGCCCAGAGGATGGTCTGCGACATAAAGAGGGCAGTCGTTGCCCGACATATAGAACTTTCCGTTGTATTCGGCCACATCAGGTGCGACAGGAATACGGCTTACATGCTCTACCTTTTCGTATTTCCAGTTGATCAGGTCGGATGAAACCCATGCTCCTCCGCCGGTGCAGTACATGTAGTATTTATCCTGATATTCCAGGACAGTGACGTCTCCGGAAGCGTTCCCTGCAGGGCCGATTTCCATTGGAAGCGGATTGCAA
>JAEIGA010008202.1_pt1 | contig 15823 bp, 10 predicted proteins | sample 9270691 | NCBI WGS metagenome assembly JAEIGA01 (sample SAMN17057246, study PRJNA624740) | gut metagenome | biome: biome; isolation source: fecal sample | host: Bos grunniens | place: China: Xizang | collected 2019
AGGACTTTTATTCCCTGAAGATTGTAGATTGCACCGTTTTCAATTGTCTCTTCCGCAATCTCCACAACAGCAGTCTCCTCTTCGCCTGAATTCTCGAGTGCTTCCCATTCAAGAATGAACTCCTTTATTGTCAAGCACGATCTATAGCTCAAATTCACTATCAGACCCAATGAAACCTCAGTCTCCTTTTCAAGGGTAAACTCAATTTCGTTCGAGAATACGGTCTCATAGTCAAATTCCTTCATCTTGGTATATGCTATTGCATTTGCCACATTTTCGGTGTCGGGCAATCCCTTTCCTTGTGCGGCAACAAGATAGCTGTCTCCGCTTTGTCCTTCCCATGTGTCGTACTTGGCAACGAACCTGTACTTGCCGGCCGGTAGTGTAACTGTCTGGTAGGTCTTGTGGTTCTTGACTGCTCCGAATCCGTCCCAATTCGAGGTGAATGTCATGAAGTACTCCTTTTGGGCATCGACATGGGCACCAGTTGTTATATTGCCATTTATTACAGCATTCTCAATTGTCCATCCTGTCAGTTCGTAAAAGCGGTTGCTTACGTTGGGGTTTACCAATTTGTTGCTATGTGCAAATTCTGCACAATAGTTGGTTAAATAGAGTGACGTTACATCCTCTTTGGTTGTCTCCTCACCATAGCTTAGACAGAAAACACCTTTTGACAATCCCCATGCATCACCGTCAGGGCCGAATCCGCTACGTACTCCGTAATTGTTGTTTGATGTACGGTCAATGACATAACCTCCGCTCTGGTTGAAGTCGTAATAAAGTACCAGGTCGCTATATTTGCCGGGGTTTTCAATAGGAGCGTTGCAGACCTCGATAAGCGATTCATTGTTGAGCGCTTTCTTCCATACGCGTAACTCGTCAATCTGTCCGTTCATTCTGGCGTTGTCGTGTCCTACGGTAAAGCTGCCGAGTGAAGGAATACTTGCATTGTACGATATATAGTCTCTCTCAAAGTATTCACCGTCACGATACAGAGCCACATAGCCGTTTTCCAATATAACAGCATAGTGGTGCCACTCATTCGCTATGACAAAGCCCGAGTATCCTCTTATTTTTCTACCGCCTATATGTATGTTCATTCTGCCGTCGGCCTCTGTGGTAACAAGGAATGTCGATTCACTCTCTCCTATACCAAGACAGTTGTTTTGAAGGTTATCAGGGCGCATCCACCATTCAACTGTAAATGCACTGCTGCTTCCTGAAAAACCGTTGGTTGTTGCAGCGACTTTTGCATTGTCTCTTCCGCTGAAGTTCAGGCCGTTCTTGCTGTCGGCATTGCACACTATTATAGCACGTTCATGCGTTGTGCTGTTTGAACCAACGTTGTTGCCTGCTTCGAGCGTTACATCGTAGATACCACTCTTCTTTGGGGTGAAACTTCCGTTCTGCTCGTTTATTACATATTGTTTGGCATCGCTTTCTATGGTCCAACACCAATTTTTTGGATTGTATTTTGACTTGTCGGTCAGATACACTCTTTCGCCTTTCATAACAATAGCCGGAGTTACCTCGAAGTCGGCAACAGGGGCTGAACCTGCTACATCTACATATATGCTTGATGTAGCCGTCTTGTTTCCGCTAAGCGATTTTACTGTTAGAGTTACTTGCTGTTTTCCCGGTTCCTTGAATATTGCATATCCGTGCTGTCCATAAACAGTCTGCTCCTCGGCTCCGGCAATATGCCATTCGTACATCTCTCCAAAAGAGGGGTTGCTGATTATGAATGAAACCTTTTCGCCCATAATGACATTCTCCTTGCTTGCGGTGAATGTGGCATCGATATTCTTTTCGGGATATACATATATCGACATGTTCTTGGTGACGCTGTTGCCGTTGCTGCTTTCGGCAACAACAGTTATCGTCTGGTAACCGGAATTCTTGAACGTAACAAGTGGCTCGGCTACTGCAAGGTTTGTTACCCCTGCATCCGATACGGTCCATTTAAGTCTTGAAACAGCGTTGTTGTATGTCGCAGACAATTTTACAGGTGCTCCTACATATACAGAACCGCTTATGGTATTGATGTTGACACTCGGCGATGTATTGCCATTGAGTGACTGGCTGCTTGTTACGCTGCTGTAACTGTTGTTTAGGAACTCGCCGTGTTTGCTCGATATGTATTCGTGCAACATGTTCTTGCCATTGACATTGATGATGTCGCCTTTATAATATGCAATCAGGCCTTTCGGACACAATGTTCCTGAATATTGTGAATTATAAGACTCTTTTATCTCGTTGGCACTGCGTGCAACGTTCCAGATACGTATCTCGTCATATTGTGCATCGTTGTTTGTGTTGTAAACGTCATTTTCAGCCCTTAGTTCCAGACTGCCGAAACTTCCGATACCACTGTAATTGGATGATGTACAGCTGCCCTTCTCCATACCGTTGGCATAAAGGGTCATCTTGTTGCCTTTGATTACCAATGCTATATGTGTCCATGTTCCGGTGCGTAATATTGATGTACTTGTTGTAAAACGGTCATTGGCAGTAGTGTTCCAACCTGCAGTGAATGCTCCATTGCTTTCGGCATGCATCATGAATGTGCTCCATCCCGGACCTATGACCTGATTCCAGTTTTTCAATGAGTTAGGCTTTATGTAGTATTCTATGGTAGCCTCCTCGTATTTTTCATTGAAGATTTCCGGCAATCTTACACCCGATTTCTGGAGGTTTATGGCTTTGTTAGTGCTTTCGTAAGGTATTGGTGCAATTGTACTTGCCTTTTCCGTCTCCCTGTTGCCTTCATAAACAGCGGAAACTCCGAATATGCCCTCTTTGCTTTCCGACGACGGGATGTAGTAGCTGAATGTGCTTGAAGAAACTTCTGCAATCTTGTTGTCGTTATGGTATATGTTGTATTTCGATATCTTGTTTGTAGATGGCAACGGCGCACTCCATTGCAGGATGCTGTTGCTTATAAACGGATTTTGTGGCGCATAATATGGGTCTCCGTAAACAATAGTCGATATTATGGTCTTGTTTCCGGCACTCTTTATCTCCTGTTTGCCGTTCGGGAGCATGAACGGTGTCTCAATGCCGTCTTCATTGAATTCGTAGTTCATTATTGAGGCACTGTGTATGTTGCCGTTTCCGGCAGCCCAGTCACGTGTCTCTACAATAAAGAAATATTTTAATGGCATACTGCGGTCATATCCTTTGGTCAGGTCGGTAAGATCGTATCCGAATTCCATAGGCTCGGTATGCATCTTGCCGTCGGCCCATCTGCCGAGCATTGGAACTTCTGGTGCAGGTCTTGTGTTGCCGTAGTTGCCGTCTCCTGCATACTTGAAGTGCTCGAATTCAATGACTTTCTCGGGAGTGTCGGAATTTATGTCCGATGATATACCTGCAGAGAGCTTTATCTCACTTCGGCGTGAGTAGTTCATCTCAAGCTTAATGGTACGCAATGGACGATAATCCTTTCTTACCTTGTACAATTCCGGTTGCCACCAGTTGCCCGAGAATGTTCCGTTGCTGTTGGATGTTGCACCACCATAAGCGTAGGGGCAATATATGAAACCGTTGTTTCCCCATGTGTTTCCCCATGAGTTTACGATAATCCATGCTCCAACCTCGTCTTTGCTCGTTTCTCCGGCAACACCGTTGCCGTCAAGGTCGAATTCTATGCGGTCGTCATAACCGACGATTGTAACTGCGTGGTCAAGTTGTGGACCCCACGATTTTACATACTTTTTACCTACAACACCGGCATTGCTGTTGGCTGATGTGTTGGGGAGTTTTGCTTCGAAGTTGCCTCCGTTGCTGCCAACTCCCACACCGCATATACCGCCGGCCTTGAAGCTTGTGTCACCGTTGTGGTTCCACAGCCAGTTCTTTACAAGTTCGCGTCCTTCGGCAGTGCCTACATGCAATGGAGTGTTGACAGGCGCAAGCATGCGGTTGTGCATTGCCTCGAACCATTTGTCATATCCCTGCATCCAACCGAAAGCGTTGTCGCTACAGTCCTGATTACCGAATTTGTATGAGAATGTCTGTCCGCCGTATGTTGCCGCAGATGGAACTCCAACGCTTGTTACGAATTCATTCTTGCCCGAACTGCTGTTTGTCAGCAACCACACGAAATGCGAAGGATAATAGTTTTCGTATTGTTTTCCGTCAAGGTCGCGGTAAGCGTTCAACTCATATGTGAACATATAGCATATTCGCGAAGCTGAACCGCACGAGCCACCGTCCTGGTTGAATACAGGAGGGAAAAACTTCTGTTCCGCATTGTTTACGTATGCAGGTCGCGTAGCTCTTGTCTCGACGCTGCGGGATGCACTCTTTTGTGCCGTTGCTGTCTGCAACATTGTATAGTCAGGGTTGACACAATCGCTATAGTCTGGGTATTTCTCCCTGTTTACATCAGTCTGTGCTATAGTGCTTATAGGCAAGGCCAATGTAATAAACAAAATTGCAATAGTTAGACTCCTTGTATTCATAATTGTAATGTATTTGTCGTTACTTGATTTCTATCTCGTCGGTAAACAGCCATCCACCCTGCTTGCCGCTCTTTGCAGTGTAGCGTACGTAACGCGCCTTTACAGCCTTGTCGCTCTTCCAACCGTAGTTCTTGAATGAGAGCTCTTCGTCGCGTACTACATTGTGTGTAATCTTGGCAACGGTATTGAAGTTGCTGTTGTCGCTCGACAAAGCAATAGTTACCTCTGCAGGCATCCACACATCGGGGATACACATCTGCATAAAGTCGGCATGAACGGCTGTAATCTCTTTCTCTTCGCCAAGGTCAATTGTCACATCAATACCGTTACTGATGAAACCTTGCCATTTCTTGTCGGTGTATGTCCATCCGCCATGGATTCCGTCTATAAGTGCACTGTCGCCACCGGCTGTATAACTGTTGCTGTATGGTGCATCTTTTGCATAGACAATACTCTTTCCCTTTGCAAGGTTATCCGATACCTGCGATGCCTCCTTACGCTGACCGAATTCGTTCTTCAGGTCAAAAGCATTGTAACCTTTTCCTCTCAGCCATTCAACAGCCTCTATAGCACGCTCACGGAACTCTGCAAAGTTGCGTTCAGTAGGATTGCTCCATCCAATCTCGGCAATGGCAAGTATGCGCGGATAAATCATATATTCCACCATCTCTTCGGTAGGAATGTATTCCACCCAAAGGTTGCCCTGGATTCCATAAATAAGTTTAGCTTTTTCAGCGTCGATGCCTTCTACCGGGTTGTATGAATATACCTTTTCAAGAGGCATGTATGGGCCGAATGCCATTGGCTGTGTGTGTGGTGCATCCTGATATGAATCCAAGTAGCAGTAACCACCCGGAGTCATGATTGCTTTGTGTCCGCTGTTTACAGCTGCAAGTCCACCTTCTGTTCCGCGCCACGACATTACAGTTGCATTTGGAGCGAGTCCGCCGTCGAGAATCTCGTCCCAGCCTATAATCTGTCTGCCTTTGCTATTTACAAATTTCTCTATGCGTTGTATTAAATAGCTCTGTAGCTCATTAACATCCTTGAGGTTTTCTTCCTTCATGCGTTTCTGACATAACGGGCAGTGTGGCCACGATGCTTTTCCTGCTTCGTCACCGCCAATGTGTATATATTCGCTTGGGAACAATTCAATGACTTCGCTCAATACATTCTCAAGAAACTCGTATGTCTTTTCGTTGCCTATGCAAAAGTCTGCCTGCTTGTATGGCTCATGGGTACAAGATAATTCCGGATATGCAGTCAGAACCTCTTCGCTGTGTGCAGGCATCTCGATCTCGGGGATTATGGTGATGTATCTCTCCTGTGCATATTTTACAATCTCGCGGATGTCATCCTGTGTATAGTAACCGCCGTATGCATCCTCTGTTCCTTCGTTTACATACAATCGGTCACCGAACCACCAATCTTTCCATAGTCCGGGTTTGCGCCATGCGGCAAAGTTTGTGAGTTTTGGATATTTCTTTATCTCAATGCGCCAGCCCGCAGCATCAGTAAGGTGCAGGTGCAGGCGGTTCATCTTGAAGTGTGCTATGGCATCAATCTGCTTCTTTACGAATTCCTTGCCGAAGAAGTGACGGCTAACGTCGAGCATCAGTCCGCGATATGCAAATGCCGGCTCGTCGGTTATTTTGCCACAGGCAATAGTGTTGCCTTCTCTTGCCATCTGCAGGATGGTCTGTACGCCGTAGAAAAGTCCGGCTCCACATGTAGCCTCAACAGTAATCTCTTTTGGGGTTATTGTCATGCTATAACCTTCGGGCGAAGAGATACCTTCTATGTTATCCTTTACAACAAGTCTTATTGTACCGGTTTTTGCATTGTTCATGCCATTGAGCGATGCCTTCAGATACTCCTCGAGAATCTGTTTGTCGTTCTCGGGTGCTTCAACAATAATTTTTGTTGCTTCAGATAAAGTGAAGACCTTGCTATTGAACTCTACGCTTTGTGGTAAAGGCAAAACGTTGCAGTTGTTTGTAGTTGCAGGCTTATTGCAGGCAACAGTTACAAGCAATAGTAAAATATAAATATATACTTTTTTCATAAGTTAGTTGTTTTTGCGAAAATAGTACAAATTTTTAAAAAAAGGTCAATAAAGTTTGGAAACTATTTCTATTTGTTTTTACATTTGCAGTGTACTAATAAACTAATACACTATGATTAAAGTTGAAGATTTGTCATTTGCTTATTCCAATACAAAGGTTTTGGATAATATAAGCACCACTTTTGAGCAGGGCAGGGTATATGGTCTGCTTGGTGCTAATGGAGTGGGAAAGAGTACGCTCTTTAAACTGCTTTGCGGATTGCTTACAACAAAGTGCGGTAAAATAGATATTGATGGTTATTCGCCTGCCGACCGTAAGCCTGGCTTCCTATCCAAGATGTTCTATATTCCCGAAGATTTTGAAGGTCCTGCAGTGTCTATAAAGAACTATGCTACAGGAATTTCGGCTTTCTATCCCAATTATGATGAACAGCTGTTGCATACTCTGCTTACTGATTTTGAGATTGATATAAACCGTAAATTCACATCGTTGTCGCTTGGTCAGCGCAAGAGAGCAATTCTTTGTATTGCTCTTGCAATGAATACCGAATTTCTGTTACTCGATGAGCCTACCAACGGACTCGATATTCCTGCAAAGACAGAGTTTCGCAAAATGGTTGCCCGGGCTATGGACGATAACCGTACAATAATCATATCAACCCATCAGGTGAAGGACGTTGAGAACCTTCTCGATCACATTATGATTCTTGACAAGCGTTGTGTTTTGCTCGATAAGAGCGTTGCAGATATACAGAACGAATATATGTTTGATGTTACAATGCAGCGTCCCCAGGATGCCCTTTATTGCGAGGAAGGACTTGGTGGTTATTGCTCAATCAGCAAGAATGATACAGGCGAAGAGAGCCGCATAAACATAGAACTGTTGTTCAATTACATCAACTCAAAAAAGTAAAAGACCATGAATGAAGTATTTGATATAAAGCGTTTTGGCAAACTTGTGCAGTATGAAGTGGTGAATTATATGCCACGTTTCTTCAAGTCGCTCCTTATTTTTGCGAGTATTATATTTGCAATGTGGATGTTGTCAATAACTATGGATTCTGACATGTGGGAAGAGAGCAGAGCTGGTATGATACAATTTCTTTTTACTCTGGCAGTAACATTGGCTCCCTTTATAGTCTATAAAGACATCAATAATCGTAAAAAGGGCTATATGTATGCCATGATTCCGGCAAGCACTCTTGAGAAACTGCTGTCGATGATTGTGCTTTGCGTGGTGGTTGTGCAGTTGCTTTCATACGCAGTGCTTGAGGCAACCGATATGTTGCTGTGGCTGTTATCGCAAGCTGGTATCGGCTCGTTTGTGCAACTTGATATATATAATCCGTTTGCCGATTCTTTGGGAACAATTACATTGGAAAACGGCGATGTAGGCGAATTTGGTTTGCCATTGTTGGATAGTTTTCTGTCAACAGAAGTGCCTATATTCTATGCGATGATGTTCAATGTCATTTTCCGCAAGAACAAGGTGGTGAAGACTATACTTTTCAATATGGCTTTAGCATTTGTAACAGTTGTATTGACGGTTGCGGTGTTCGATACGGATTTTGTGGGTGATGTTTGGGAAATGCTTCGTAACTGTTTCGACAGCGAGGAAGGCTTTATAATATTCTGGTTGGTTTTCTGGAGAATAGCAGCTTTGTTGTTCGGCTTCCTGTATCTTGCGATAACCTATTTCCGCATTAAGAAAGTGAACTATTAAAGAGTGTATATTATGGAGTACAGCGAACATAAACCCATTTATCTGCAGAACGTTGACCTGATGCAGGAGAAAATTCTGCGTGGCGACTGGCGCGAGGAAGAGCGCATACCATCAGTGCGCGAGATGGGTGCGACGGTGGGTGTGAATCCCAATACAATTGTACGCTCCTATCAGCTTCTCGAAGCAGCAGAGATTATCTACAACAAGCGCGGACTCGGCTATTTTGTCAAGGAGGGTGCCGTTGCTCGCATAAAGGAGAATATGAAAAAAGAGTTTGTTTCCAACGAACTGCCACAGTTCAAAGCAAAGGCAGAGATTCTTGGGATAACAAAAGAGGAACTTTTAAAATTGTTGTGATTATGAAAAAAGTAATTTTGCCTTTGTTGCTCTTTGTGCTTGTTGTCATGAGTTCATGTGTGCAATGCAGTGTCAGTCACGCGGGAGGCAACTTCAGAAGAGTTGATGTTGCCGAGTTCAAGGAGTTTATTGCTAATCCCGATGTACAGCTTGTGGATGTACGCACTGCAGAGGAGTACAATGCCGGTCACATTCCGGGTAGTATAAATATTGATGTCCTCAAAGGACACGAGGAACTTGCTTCAACGCTCGACCCGGAACGTCCTGTAGCTCTCTACTGCCGTAGCGGAAGACGTAGTGAAAATGCAGGTTGGGTGTTGGAAAAGGCGTTTTTCAGAAATGTCGTTGATCTGAAAGGCGGTTACAACGAGTGGGTTGAATCATTATCAGAAGAGTAAACAATGCGAACAAGAATAAAACTTATGGCATCGGCAAGCATCAAGTTCCTTATGGGGCTTGTGCTTGTAGGGCTGTTGCTGTTTCTGCCGGCCGGTACAATCCATTATCCTTGCGGTTGGCTGTTGGTTGTAGTGCTGTTTGTACCTATGTTCATCGCCGGAGTGGTGATGCTGTTCCGTTCGCCGGAACTGCTGCAGAAGCGTCTTGATGGCAAAGAAAAAGAGGTTGAACAAAAAAGCGTTGTGGCACTCAGTGGGGTGATGTTCATTGCGGCCTTTGTCGTTGCAGGGCTCAATTTCAGATATTCTTGGACAGTGATGTCCTCATGGACTGTGTGGGGTGCGGTGGCGGTCTTCCTGCTGTCGTATATCATGTATGCCGAGGTGTTGCGTGAAAACGCATACCTTTCGCGTACAATAGAGGTGCAGGAGAATCAGAAGGTCATTGACACGGGGCTTTACGGCATAGTGCGACATCCAATGTATTCGGCAACGGTGTTGATGTTTCTTTCAATGCCGTTTGTGCTTGGCTCTCTGCCGTCGTTTGTGATAATGCTTGCTTATATCCCCATTATTGTAAAAAGAATCAAAAACGAAGAGGTTGTCTTGTTGAAAGGGCTTGACGGATATGCCGATTATTGCAGAAAAGTCAGGTATAGGATTATTCCTTTTGTCTGGTAATGATACAAAAATGGCACGCTGGCGTGCCATTTTTGTTGAATCAGAATACTAATTTTACTGCAAAATTCTGTTTGTCCGAAACCTTGCCTGTTATGTAATAGACAATGCCTTCCTCAGTCTCTTGGCGTATGCGTGATATTTTTACCACGTCGCCCGGCATAACCTCGGCATCATAATTTACAAGAAGTTCTTTCAATGGTTTCTCTTTTATATCCTCTTGCGTTACGGCATCAATAGCCCAAACAACATATTTTACATTGTTGACATGTCCGTTAGGGTCAATCTCAGACCATGTAACCGGGTGTTTTCTCACAAGCTCCGGCTCTATGTCAACCGGCAGTACAACCTTGTCGGCCGGCTCTGCAATGGCATGCTCGTTGGTGCATTTGTCGGGGCTTGATGCAAGTTCGCTGTCGCGTACAAGGCGGCGTGTGTTCATATCAATGATTAGCCACGAACTTGTAGCTTCTGCAAGTCTGTTCCCGTTGCCGTCGCTTAATGTAAAATCGCGAAGATAGAACAGTTTTGCCATACCTTTGTGCCATGTCTTTAAATTGACTGTATCGCGCCATTCAGGATAGCTGTTGAAACGCACGTGTATGCGTGACAATACCCATGCAGTGTTGGATGCTATCATCTCGTCATATCCAAAGCCCAGTGATGTGGCACTCATATTGGCTGCTTCCTGCATTATGTCAAGCATTGTTGTGGGACGCATCATCTTGTTTGCATCCGCTTCGTAACACGTGATGGTGTGGTCGATAGAATAAATAGCCATATTTATTTGGTTTAAGCTTGTTTGCAATAATATTTCAGCCAGTTGCCGAACAGTTTCCATGCTGTTGCCTGCCAACGGTTTACAGGCTCGTTGGTAGGGTTGTTGTCGCGGTAGTAGTTCAACGGCAACTCAATGGGTAATCCTTTTGCAACGTCGCGCTTGTACTCGCCGTCAAGGGTGTATAGGGCGTATTCGGAGTGTCCTGTTATAAAGAAATCCTTTGTCCCCTTTTCCTGCATTATATATACTCCCGATAGTTCTGATTCCGACAGTAGTTCAAGCCTCTTCTCTGCAACAATATCCTCACGGTGCAACTCCGTGTGGCGGCTGTGGGGAACGTATATCGGTTCCTCAATTCCTTCAAACAATGCTATCTCGGGTTTTGCAATGGTGTGTGGGAATATACCGAACATCTTTGCCGGGAGCAGATATTTCTGTATTCCGAATTTCTGATATACGCCTGCCTGTGCAGCCCAGCATATATAAAGTGTGGATGTTACATTTCTTCTTGCCCACTCGAAAATGTCGCATAGCTCGGGCCAGTATGTAACCTCCTCGAACTCTATCTTTTCAATAGGTGCGCCTGTTATTATAAGTCCGTCGAAATGGTTCTTCCTTACATCGTTGAACGATGTGTAGTAGCGGCTCATATGTTCGGGGCTTGCATGTTTCGGTGTGTGGGTATCGAGCTTTAGAAGTGTAAGCTCAATCTCCTCGTCCGATGTTGACAGAAGGCGTATGAAGTCGGCTTCGGTAGTCTCCTTCATTGGCATTATGTTCAGCAATGCGATACGCAAGGTGCGTGCGGTTGGAGCCTTGAGTAGCTCCACCGTATGACCTTCGTTCATTACATTTTGCAGTGCCGGCAATCCGGCAGGTACTTTTATAGGCATCTTTATCTATATTACCAAATTCTCAATCGCTCTTCGGCAGGTACAAACAGTGGGTCTTTCTCTGTGATGCCGAATGCTGTGTACCACTCGTCGATGTGTGGCAGAGTTCCGTTCACTCTCCAACGTGAAAGAGAGTGGGGGTCGCTCTTTGTGAGGTTACGTGCCTCTTCGTCGCGGATATGTCCTGCCCAAACATTTGAGTATGAGAGGTAGAAACGCTGTTCGGGAGTAAAACCGTCCTTCTCGGGTAGAGGGTTTTCTTTGGTTGCATTCTGGAACGCCTGCATTGAAATGGTAAGACCGCCATGGTCTGCGATGTTCTCTCCAACGGTAAGTTCTCCATTGGCGTTAAGTCCGGGGAGTACCTCTATTTTGTTGAAGAAGTCTATGATTACCTGTGTGCGCTCGTTGAAACTCTTGCTGTCCTCGTCGGTCCACCAGTTTGCAAAGTTACCATCCTTGTCGAACTGACGGCCCTGGTCGTCGAATCCGTGAGTCATCTCATGACCAATTACCACGCCGATAGCACCGTAGTTGAATGCGTCATCCTCGTTCATATCGAAGAACGGATATTGCAGAATTCCGGCAGGGAAGCAAATCTCGTTTGTAGTTGGGTTGTAATATGCGTTTACGGTCTGTGGAGTCATGAACCACTCTGTGCGGTCAACAGGCTTGCCCCATTTCTCTTCCACATGCTTGTCCCATTCAAACTCCGACATCTTGCGGCAAGTCTCATAGTAGCTCAATGCCGGGTCTATTATAAGCTTGCTGTAGTCGTCCCATTTGTCAGGGTAGCCAATCTTTACGGTGAATGTGTTCAGCTTCTCGTGTGCTGCCTTCTTTGTTACATCGCTCATCCACTCCTGTGCGTCGATGCGCTGTCCCAAAGCAATCTGTAGATTCTTTACAAGTTGAATCATACGCTCCTTTGCTGCAGGAGGGAAGTGTTTTGCCACATAAAGTTCACCTATAATGTCACCCAATGCTCCATCTACAGCACTAAGAGCACGTTTCCAACGTGGCTGTTGTACCTTCTTGCCACTCAATACTGTTCCATAAAAGGCAAATGTCTCTGCTTCTATATCATCGCTAAGTTCGTTCGATGTCGAACGCATTGCTCTCCATTGCAGGTATGCAATAAGTTCATCCATCGGTGTCTCGTTAATTACGGAGATAGCCTCTTTTATGGCCTCGGGATGAGCAAGGTTCAGTTCCTTGATACCGTTTATACCTACGGCATTATAGAATGCTTCCCAATCGAATCCGGGAACCTGTTTTTTAAGTTCTTCAAATGTGATCTTATGATAACTGTTGATTGGGTTGCGTCGTTCCACGCGGCTCAGATGTTTTGCTGCCATACGTGTCTCAATCTTCATTATAGCCTGCATGTTCTTTTCTGCATCTTTCTCGCTGAATCCGTAAATCTTGAACATGTTTACAACATATTCGCAGAATTTGGTGCGGATATTCTCCGACACTTCATCGTTGTCGCTATAGTACTCTTTCTCGGGGAGTGATATGCCGCCCTGATATATTCCAAGCTGGTTGTTGTCGCTGTCCATAATGTCGGTGCCAATGCCGGTTCCGAACATTCCGCCAATGCCGGTACGGCAGTTCTTTGCCAAAAGCAGTGCCACATCGTTTTTATCTTTTAGCGATGCAATCTCCTCGATAAGGGGCTTGATTGGTGCAACACCCTCGCTGTTGCGGCGTGTACTGTCCATAACCATATTATAAAGGTCTCCAACCTTCTGTGCGTTGCTTCCAGGTTCGCTCTTCTTTGCAGCCTGCTCAAGTACAAGTTCTTTCAACTGTTCGCGGTTGTTCTCGCGCAGAGCATCGAACTGTCCATAACGTGCATACTCGTCTGTGATAGGGTTTGCCTTTCTCCATCCACCTGTGGCATACTCGAAAAAGTCGGTTCCGGGCGCATAGGCGGTATCCATGTTAGCCAATAGTCTTGATTCCATTTTTCCATTTGTTGTGCATGCTCCAAACGCTGTGGCAAGGGCTATGCAGATGATTGATTTTTTCATTATTATATATCAGTTTAAGTTTTCCAAGTTCTCCATGTTTGTTTCCCAACGGCTTACAGCCTCGTCAAGCTGTTTTTTTAGCGACGCATATTTTGTAAAATTCTCCTCGGTGCTTCCCTCTACAGTACTCATTACAGTTTCTAATGCAGATATTGCTCCCTCGAGTTCGTTTATAGCCTTCTCATCGTCTTCTACAAGCTTTTCGAGTTTGCGTCGCTGTTTCTGCAACTGTTTCTCGGCTTCGTAACTCAGACGATTTTCGCTTACGGTCTTTTGCTGAGGCTCGCTCGGCGTTGTCGGCTTGCCTTGTGCAAGAGCTTCGTTTATATTGGTTGCATTCTTTGTAGCAAGGTAGTCATATATTCCACCAAGATGTTCGCGTACCTTGCCGCCACCGAACTCATATACTTTTGTCACTAATCCATCGAGGAACTGACGGTCGTGGCTCACAATAATTACCGTACCGTCAAAATCGCGTATAGCCTCTTTCAGAACATCCTTCGATTGCATGTCAAGATGGTTGGTAGGCTCGTCGAGTATAAGCAGGTTCATCTGGCGCAACAATAGACGTATCATCGCCAATCGGCTGCGCTCACCGCCCGAAAGTACCTTGACAGGCTTGTCCGATGCCTCACCTCCGAACATGAATGCGCCTAATATGTCGCGTATGCGCAGTCTTATATCGCCTGTAGCAACGTTGTCGATTGTTTGGAATACAGTGAGGTTTTCGTCGAGCAGTTGTGCCTCGTGCTGTGCAAAGTATGCTGTTTCTACATTGTGGCCTATGACAATCTCACCGTCGTGTGCCAGCTCTCCAAGGATACAGCGTACCATAGTGGTCTTTCCCTCTCCGTTGCGTCCCACAAAAGCAACCTTCTCTCCACGATTTATTGTGAAATTTACCCCCTCGAACACTGTATGTGCACCAAAACTCTTTTTTACATCGTTGCAGATGACAGGGTAGTTACCGCTTCGTGTGGCCGGCGCGAATTTCAGTCGCAGACGGCTTGTATCCTCTTCGTCAATTTCAATGGGAACCATCTTTTCCAACTGCTTTATTCGGCTCTGCACCTGAACAGCCTTCGTGGGTTTGTAGCGGAAACGCTCGATAAACTCCTTTATATCTGCAATCTCCTTCTGCTGATTCTCGTATGCACGTATCTGTTGTTCACGACGCTCCTTACGGTTTTCCATGAACTTGTCGTATGACAGCTTGTAGTCGTATATCCTTCCGCACGAAATCTCTATTGTCCTGTTGGTTACAGCATTCAAGAATGCGCGGTCGTGACTTACAAGCAACACCGCGTTGCTGCTACGTGCAAGGAACTGCTCGAGCCATTGGATACTCTCGATATCCAAGTGGTTGGTAGGCTCGTCAAGCAACAATATGTCAGGGTGCTGTAACAACAGTTTGGCAAGCTCAATGCGCATGCGCCATCCTCCGCTGAACTCACTTGTGGGGCGGGTGAAGTCTTCGCGCTTGAATCCGAGACCTTGCAGTGCGCGTTCAATCTCTGCCTCATAGTGGCTGCCACCCATCATTGTGTATTGCTCGTTAAGATGAGTGTACTCCTCAATAAGTTCATGGTAGCTTTCGCTCTCATAGTCGGTGCGCTCAGCAAGTTCATTGTTCATCTTTTCGAGCCGTGCCTCCATTTCGTGTATATGTGCGAAAGCGAGCTCGGCCTCTTCATAGACAGTGCGTCCGTCAATGTGATGCATTACCTGTGGCAAATAACCTATTGTAAACTCTTTTGGTTTTGATATTGCTCCTTCTGTAGGTGACTGTATGCCGGCAATAATCTTCAGCAATGTACTTTTTCCGGCACCATTCTTGCCTACAAGTGCAATCCTGTCCTTCTTGTTTACTATGAAACTGACATCATGGAACAGGTTTGTTCCACCAAAGTCAACCCTTATGTTATCTATCGAAAGCAAAATTCCTATGTATTATATATGTATATACTATGTGCTCCCAAAATTACTCTTTTATGACGAAAAATAAAAATCAGCGATGTCTTGAAACCCCATTTTCCCCTTTTTTTTATTTTTTTTTTTTTAAAATGCAAAAAAAAGTCCGAAATACTTGCATGAATTCAAAAACGATTATATATTTGCAATGATTTCAGAAATGAAATGCAAAAACAAGAAAGATTTGAAGTAATTATGGTATCAAGAGCAGAACTTAAAGAAGAATTAATAAAGGCCGGTATCCGTCCGTCGGTGCAGCGTCTTGCAATCTTCGAATACGTGCGTAACAGTTGCGAACATCCTACAGCAGAAGTGGTGTATGAGGCTTTGCGCGACGAGCTTGGTTCTCTCTCCCTGACAACGGTCTATAATACATTGAAGTTGTTTGTTGATGCAGGTCTTATTCTGATGCTTACCATTGATGATACATTCCGTTGCTTTGACGGAGATTG
>JAEIGA010008203.1_pt1 | contig 15822 bp, 17 predicted proteins | sample 9270691 | NCBI WGS metagenome assembly JAEIGA01 (sample SAMN17057246, study PRJNA624740) | gut metagenome | biome: biome; isolation source: fecal sample | host: Bos grunniens | place: China: Xizang | collected 2019
ATGCAGACGGGGGGTAGTTGATTTTTGGACCCCCCTGGGGGGGTTCTGACGACTCCTGGACATTCTAGAGTCTAAGAGTACGCCAGAAGATAGGAGATTTTTATGTGGTTTTTGGTTTGTTACCTTGCATTCGCTCAAATCCATCTTTTGTCACCTTTATCCATCGACAATAAGGATCTACTTCGATTAATCTATCCATAGCTTCATTTATTGCGGGAGCATTCTCACTCTCAGTCAAGTTGTTGCCGACAACGGCGAAGCGCGCGAGTGTCTCCTGCGTGGCGTAGCCATGCTGCACGTCGTATGCTAGCCATTCGTCATACTGCGTGAACGGATTGTAAGGGTTGTCGATTGTTGTCATCATGTATTCGGCTTCCATGCTATCCTCCTTCTACGCTAGTAGCTTGCTAACAGTAGATGCTGATAATCCAACACTATCTGCTATATCTGCTATGGTCCATCCTGCATTAGCCATTGCTTTTACTTTATTGGTCTTAGCAGGACTTATTACATTAGCTGTCTTAGGCATAGCTAATTCTCTAAGGGTGTCTTTATTAGAGTTAGCTATAATCGTTTTTAACTGGGTGCTTCCTATAGCACCTGCTTGAATTGCCTCCCATTCTTTAGGAGTTATATTGACCTCTACATTCTTTTTAGAGGCACTTACTTGAGCACGGGCCTGTAAAAGTTCAGAATTCCTGATTTTTTTAAGTTTGTCTTTATCGTCCTTAAGTTCAGGATTTGTGTTAATTTTCTCATTAACTCGCTGATTCGCAAGTACCTGTGCTTGTCTTTCGCGGGGGGCGTTTTTTAGAGCCTCGGTTACTTTGTAATCTAAAGAAGCAATCTCATCTTTATAAACTTCTTGGGCACTCTTGTTTACCTTGGGGGTCTTAATTGTAAGACTTTCTTTTCTACACTCATTAGCCAATGCTTTCATTGTATTGGCATAATTGGCATAAACTTTTTCCATAGGGTGGCCTATTGTTATTAAATTGTATGCGTCATCTTCCTTAGCCATTCTCTTTATAGTTGTAGTTGGCTCTTTTGTATAGACCATCTTTGTTGTGGTCTCTCCAGTCTTATAGTCAAAAACTTCTTTTTCGTAAGCATCTTTCTTCTTGCGATAAACTTCTTTACCATCTTTAGAATTCTTAGGAACATACTTCTCTACTTCAAGTTCATAAACTCTTCCAGTCTCAGTAAAGATTTTCTTTCCAGTCTCAGGATCTACTTTGTAGTATTCTCTTCTCTCTGGAACTCTTACTTCAGAACCAGCTCTTGAAATTAATGTAGAAGCACCCCCCACCTTTCCAGAGACGGGGTCTCTTTGATACTTCTCTTTAAGAGCAGCAATTCCATTCTCTTCATAAGACTTTCTGTAATCAAGCTCATGTTTAACAGCATCGATTACACATTGAGAATGTCTGATTGCTCTTGCAAGTTCATCAGCATCGGCACCTTGAAGAGTCATGTCAGTTATTAAGTTAGAAACAATACCCATCTGAGTTTGTTTAGTTCTTTCTTTCATAACTTCCATACCTTCATAGCCTTTGTACGCTTCTTTAGCATCAAAGTTTTCAAGACCTTTAAGGACAGGATCTGCTTTTATCTTAGCACTACTAAGTGGTATAACCATTACAGAATCGCCATCGAAATCTGCTCCTGAAAGTTTATCTGCTGCTTTGGCTGTAATTCCTACAGCATCTGGCGCCGCGTTTGTTATGACTGATTGACCTTCTTTATTCTTGTTATTAACTTTTAAGATTGGTATCTGACATCTACCTTCATGAGGGTATCTTATTAGAGCAACCATCTCTCCTTGTTTATAACCTGGAGCATAGATTTCCCCATCTTTTAAAGAAGGAATTGGTATTAGAACTTTTGCAGTTTGTCTTGGAAACGCAGCAGCTTTTAAGTCAACCGCTGCCGAATCACAGTTCTCTGCAAAGTCATCAAGATAATGCTTTCTTAAAGTAGGATTTGAAATGTTTCTAATTTCTTCAAGAAGGAGCTTTCTATCCGCCACATCAAGATCCAACTGTTTCTTAGCAACATCAATTTCCTGCTTTGAAAGAAACTGAGAGCTTAGAGTATTATTTGTGCCCCATTTATTCCATTCACCTTGAGCATTAACAATGTTTATTACTGATTGTTTCTTCTCTCCAGTTACTGGGTCATCATACATTCGTTGAGATCTTGCATCCATCTCTTCAGATTTGATGGTGGCGCCAAAAGGATTAGCAGGGTCTGGTTTTAATTTCTTAAGAACAGAATTCTCTTTACCATCACCAAGAACAGGAGTTCCTTTGGCTTTATTAGTGTTAAACAAAATATCAACACCATCAGGAAGGTCATCAGAATAGACTGCCATTCCTTTAAGATAGTGAGTTCCATCAACGTTTATCCTAACTTGCGCATAGATTGCACCTCCTAACGAAATATCCTCAACTCCTCTTCGAAGTTCAATAACACCATCTTTATCTTTACCGCTTATTCCATTAGAATCTTTCTCATCTCCATACCTTATTGCAAGTCGCTTTGAAGAGAATTCGGCAGGATACTTAACACCTCTGCTTACAAACTCTCCATTATCATTATACTCGAAATAGTCAGTAATGGATTTAATCTTTGTAAGATCTTCTGAAATATCATTCTTAAACTTAGCATAGGTTGTTCCTTTAGGAGCAAGAACTTTTAATTCAGTTCTATGACCTGTACCAAGCTGTTCTACTTGAGTTGTAAACGGTTCATAACCTTGTTCAATAAGTTGAGTAACTGCTGTTGAAAATTCATTAGCATTGCATCCAACTTCATAGTTAACACCTTTACCAATATCAATATAGCCTTTTTCGTCGACACTCTTCTTAATAACGTCTGCAATCTTATCAATACGGTCAAGTCTTCCACTTTCCGCAATCTTTATTTTAGACCTTACTGTAGATTCAGAAGCATATCCCATTCTTTTAGCAATCTCGCTATTAGAATATCCATGGTCCTTAAGTTTAAGAATCTGAGCATACTCATCTCTTGCTTGCTTATTCATTTCAATAGCACGCTTCTGGTCAAAGTATGTTGTTGGTATTCCCATAGCTTCTGCCATCTTAGTTCTACCCATTCCTTGAGCCGCTAGCTCATTGTATCTGGACATGAAAGAACCGTCATGTTGATAAGGATTCTCACCAGAACCCCAAGGATATCTTCCGGAGTGTCTCTTTGTTCCATAATGGACAACATCCTCATCCTTGACATCTTCTGCCAAAATATAATTCTCGAGATCCATTGTATTATTCTCCTAACTTAATAGATTCAATAATTTTGTCAAAAGTTTTAATCTTGTCCATAATCGGAACTATTGTTTCAACATCAGGAGTACCTATCAAAATATCATCATTCTGATAAATCCTAAGCTCCATGCCAATATCACCAGGTTTAATCTTGTACTCTAAACAAAATAGAGCAGCATAGATTTCAAGCTGGTGAAGTGACGCTGGAGTTGTGCCTGTTTTTAAATCATGTATCCTCAACAAATCATTCTTGAAACAAATTGCATCTGCTGTCCCAAAACAATTTGCTGAAAAATATAATACCTGCTCGGGCCTCATTCGATAACCGATGGCATCATTTACATACATATTAAGAGTTCGTTTAGACCTTGGAAGTTTTTCCTTAAGTTCAATACACTGCTTAGCAAATGCATGAAGTTTAGTTCCATACTCCTTAGCCATTTGATTCATGAAGACTTGTCTAAGCTTATCTTCATCATAGTTTAACCATGAATATTTACTGGCTCCTAAAAATGCATGAGCCCCTTCTGGGACATCACGAAAATGATTGTTCCAAATCATCAAGTACCTCCTTTTCATTCTCAGGATATACAAATCTTGAGAACGACATCTCATTCATCTTTCCAACATAATAATGTTGATTCTTGTTATCACTAGCTCTATAAGCTTTTTCTGATTTCTTGACTTCTAGTGTTGCCCACTTGTCTTTGTAAAAGATTGTGAGATCTGGGATTCCTTGAATATAATTTGGATCGTTCTTAAGAACCATACATCCAGGAAACTTATCTTTGATTTTGTCGATAAGATTCTTTTGAAAATCACTTTCTTTCATCTGTACCTCCAAAAAAAGAGAGAAATCGATTCTTATCCAAAATTAGATATTTATCTTATCCTCTCTATTAGATGCGCTGTTTTTCATGCGAGCTTTAAATTCCAAGAAAAGTTTTCTCATTGAAGTTTCTCTTATTACTCAATGACTTCCTTATAGCTCTATCAATTGGTGCTGATGATTCAAGATAGTAGTAATATAAATACTTGTGCTTTGTATTAAGCCTGTCTATTCTTCCTTCGGCCTGGACAGTAGTTCGATAAGAATAGTTAAGAGAGTAAAATATAATTGTATCTGTCTCTATACAATTCCATCCCTCTGCTCCTGCAGAGTATTGAACTAAATATACCCAAGTACTTCCATTATGTATCTCTTGATGTTTCTCTCCATTCCATTCACTATAAGGAATATCATTAAGTTCGAGGAACTCCCTAATCATCTCAAGTTCATAAGTAAAGTTATAAAATATAATTGCTTTTGGAGTCCTTCCTAAAATATCAGCAAGTTTGTCGATTCTACTTTTATCAGAGTTAACAACCTTGCGCATCAAATAGCAAAGCTTGCCGGTCTCAGCAATAGGCTCATTATCATAAGGATTCCATCTATCCTTTGCAACTATAGAATATAATTCTTTATCATAGTCAACAACATAATGAATCCTATTTCTAACAGTGGCTTTCTCATAAAGCATGTTGACTAAAATATCATTACGATGTTTTATCAAAGTCTTTATGTTTGTATAGTGGTCAATCTTTGGATACTTTGCAAATCTGTCATACACGATATGTTCTCTAGCAAATTCCGTTTTGTTTTTATAGAATCCATTAGCGATGAATACTGGAATATAATCACTCCATACATCGCCTGGTGTTGCAGTAAGTAGTATCCATTTGTTCTTTCTTGAAATATCAAGGAACGATTTAACCCAAGAACCATAACCAACTATACGCTGTTCATCAAATATAAAGAAAGCTCCATTTACTTTTCTATACTTACTTATGTTATTCCATGAGTCGACGGTGATTGAAATATCAGGCGTAATCTTTCTGTTTGTACTAAGACAAAAAGCAGCAAGTTCTGAATCCCAATCATGAGAGTCCCTCTTCTTGGCAGTAGTAATAATATAAAGGTCTCTTGGGGATCCGAAGACCCCCGCTGACCAATCGCAGACCTGGTATAGAAAATATCCAATTGCAGTTCTGCTTTTACCGGTTCCGACATCGCCACAGAGTATGCAGCCATTCTTCATCTTAGCGATGGCTTCTTCCTGGTGAGAATATAATCCTATCATTCTTCAAATGGAAGCTCGTCTTCTTCTATGCTCGCATATTTAATATCAAGTTCGTCTTCCAAAAGTGTTCCATAGAATGTCTTAAGATATGCTGACACTCCAGTCTTTCCATTAACATCATATTCATAAGGTCTAATCTTAAGATCGATGTTTGAAAATGTCATCCAATCAAGTTTTGAAATATCATCTTCGTCAAACATTTTCTTCTTGTTTCTTGATAAAACTACAATCTTTGGCGGAACATTTCCAAATGTAACTTTAACAGGAAGAAAAGGCTGAGGCTCTTCATCTTCCTCTCTAGGTCTAAGATATTTTACATTCCATCTATCAGCAACCAACTCGTCTGCTAACTCATTATCTAATATAACTCCGAAAGTTCTCTTACCACCTTTTGGGTTGAACTTATCGGGTTCTCCTGAGAAGTTCTTAAATATAAGTCTTGCTCCTTCAATTACAATTGAATTTTTCATAATTCTTTTCTCCTAACTTTAAAAAATATAATTTTGAATTTTGTGGTCTCATCGAAACGGGACCTCTTCTTCCTCACTTACTGGAACATTCATAGCTCCTTCAAAATATCCGTTACAATCTATGAACTCGTCAAAGTTCATAAACTCAGAGATATGGTTTCTGGCTGCTTCCGCCATATTCTCAAAATATCCAATGTCTATATAATCTTGCAGACCCTGCTCAATTACATCGTTTGTTTCAAGCCATTCGTATCCTTTAGCACCTGAAACTGATACATACTTAACAACACCATTGGTTTCTCTTTTTGCAAGAAGTGTTCCTCCTCCGCAACCAGGTTTAATAGGAGTGAACTTTCCAACTCTTCCAACAAAGACATACTGTTCGGGACCTTTATTAGAAATATCAAGGTACATGGCTGTAGTGACACTATTAACTACTGACAAGTCATCAATAGTTATAGGTTCTCCGGTAAACAATGTCTTGAAAATATAAGGAACCTGAAACTCTTTTCCAGTCGCAGTCCATTCGCCTTCGTGCTTCTTGTTATCTTTTGGAATATAACCAAACATCTCTTTACAATAATCCTTAGATGCATACTTAGCAACATATACTGCGTCGTTAACAATGCACATCTTCTCATAGACTGCTTCAAAGTCAAACTCATAGCCATACATTAATCCAAACTCATAGATAAACTTTGAAATATAATTATCTGCATTAGCAACCTTTATTGAATCTGTCTTTACATGAACAACCTTGTACCCAAGCTTTATAACTTCTTCTATAAGGTCAATCATAAATAATGCACCGCGCTTTGCAACAATGTTATCAACATTCCTAGGATCTCTAAGTTTGTTATCAAATGATGCTGAAGTAAGACCATAAACAGAGTTGATAGCGATCTTAAGTGCATATGCCAAACGCTCAGCCATATCAGGATTATCAAGATATTTTTTGAGTTTACCATCAAACATTTCACCAGCTTCTTCAAACTTTCCTTCCTTGATAAGGATCCTTGCTCGTTTGATGTTACTGAAATTGCCAGTGTATTCCTCTCCAAATATCATTAAGTTCTCAGCAGATGATGGATGCATACTCTTAACATCAAACAATCCAACATTAAAATATACACCAGGCCAACCATTAGCATATCCACCTTCTGAAGGGTCGATTCCTTTATAGATACTCTTTCCAGTAGTATATACGGGCTTACCTTTCTCATCTTTAGGATATAATTCCTTGTCAAGTCCTGTTGCAGAAAACTGATAGCCAGGGAACTTAATCTTATCAACAGTCCCATCAGACCTCTCACCAGTTGCAAGATCGGTATAAATATAATTCTTCTGAGGATTCTTATCTCCATTTGTTATAATCCTAATTGTATGCTGGTTTGTGGTATCATTTACTGTAAGACCTGAAATATCAGCAAGTATTTCCCTAGCCTTAAAGTCTTCTTGAACTTCAGGAGTAAGAAATACTTTTTCAGTTGCTATTACATCATTCTCGCAATAATCACCAACCGTGTCCCAAAGTTCTTCAGCAACATCCTTATCCCAAGGAATATCAATCTCTTTATGGTCTATTCCAAGTTCTATCTCCCATTTCTTAAGACCTTGTCCCTTAGTTGAGAAGTCATAAACATCAGTGTAACTAAGATTGTAAGCTTCTCCAAAGAAAGCATTCCTATCTTTATCAACTATAATTCTTTGAGACAGCTTAAATATCTGGATTGGAGAATATCCCATACTTGCTGCATAAAGCATATGGTTATCATATCTACGGTTATTAAAACCTATAATACGATACTTAAATAACTTCTCTACCTCTTCTGCTGGAGGATTATACATTCTAACTACTTTCTTTCCTTCACCAAGTTCCTTCCAGCAAACAAGAAACAGATTAGGGAAGACTTCAACATCCAAAAATATAATTGGAGCTTCTTTATCAACTCCAACAACTAACTCTTTCTCTTCATAATCTTTTGAACAGAAGTGCATCCTATCAAACATCTTAAGACAAATATCAGACTGATTGGATGAATCCATACAGAACTTAAATATCCTATCTCTAAGGTCTCTTACATCATAACTTAAGTCACTGTCATAAGCCTCTTCAAGTTTCTTAAATATAAAGTCAACCTCGGGTTTAGTTGCCCCATGATGTTCCTTAGCCAAGCACTTCATTATGAAGTCTCTTAACTTTTGTTCATTTTTAAATCCTTCAAAATTTAGCACCTTTTTAGCCTCCTTTAGCGGAAGTCCGCTAGATATGTGCGCTATTGGGATATCATTACATTTACTTAATCTTCTTCGTAACGAACTACCTCCTTTAAATACTTTAATCTCTACGCCAGGTTCATACACCGCTGCCAATTCATTAACATCCCCATCATAAATATAATGAAGATGAAGTCCTTGACCGCCTTTACTTACTTCACAATATGTCTTAGGGAATTTAGACGCTGCCTCTAAGTTTAGTTCTAGTGACTTATTACCACTATCACCCTTAAGGTCAAAGTCAATAACAATATGATTCTCTGGAACTTTTACATAGTGAACTTTACTCGTATCAAGTTTACCAAGACATGTGATAACCTTACTCCAAGGGTATAATGGTTTGTCTTCATCATTTGCATACTGGGCCGGAACCCCCGCCATAACTTTATCAAATATAGAATCTTGGGTAAAGAGCTCAATCCAGCCTTTAATCTTTGCCGGTTCTTCTATATTGAATATCCCTATCTTTTCGGTCTTAAATCCAGAATATAAATTCCTATAAAGAATATTATTAACTCTCTTAACCTTATAGAACTCTCTAAAATATCCTTTAAGTTCAGACCTAAAACCAGCATAACTTAGAACAAATCTGACATTATTATCTTCGCAAAATTGTTTGTATCTTTTCCATATTGCATTGCCTTGAACAAAATTGATGTCTTTGAGATTCATATAGTAATCTTCCTCGATGAAATTATAAAAATCATCGGTTTCATACTTCATCTCTTCTGCAACATACTTATCATAATAATGTTTGCCAAGTCTCTTATAAGTTGCTATACATTTATTAGCAATCTTACCTTTCTCAAATTCAAGCCCTGAAACCAATTTATCAAAGTCTCTAGCATTAACCTTATGACCTGTTGGTTGTACTACAATAAGACGTCTAGTCATTCCGGACTTAGAAGACGAAATATCAACAGGATAGTTAGTACCCATAAAGAGAAAAGTGTTAAACTTCATAGAATATAATGATTTATTCTTTTCGTTAACAACCATCTCCTCATGGGCTATAATACTATTAAGTTTAGTATTATCAAATATCCTTCTTAAATCTCCATCAGGCTGGATTCCGACTAAAGGATTATTTTTAAATGGTTCCAAAGAGAACTGACTATTTCCTCCAGCAAGTTCCTTAGCTATGAATGTTGCATAATATCCTTTAAACAACTTCATAATAACGTTCTCTAAATATGTTGACTTACCTGTTCCAGGGTCACCATATAGAACAATAAACTTTTGAATCTTCTTGCTATCGCCAGTAAATATGGAACCAATTGCCCATTCAAGTTTCTCGCGTTCTTCATCCGAAAATATAACTCCAAATAACTTGTTATAGTTTTCAGGTTCGCCTTCTTCAAGGTCATAATCAAGTCTTATGTTTGAATAGTCATCTTTCTTACAAACTTGACTCTTAAATATAATTTTACTATTAAGAGGCTTAAAACTATCAGGAGCAGTTTTCTTATATTTAATCCATAAATCATATCCTCTAGAGCCAACGCTATTAATGCTGCTAACAGATACTTTAGATTTAGTAGTGTCTTCAATCTTTTTCCTCGTAGAATATAATTCATTATCAATAAGTTCCTTGGCCCTATATTCATTTGTAGACCATATGTTGTTTTCTTCATCCCATATTGCATAAAAGTCTCGCCCTCTTGTCATGATATCCTTAGAACAAATTGTAAGGAACTCTGGACATAACTCTATTGAACCCTTCTTTTCAATCATGGAAATATTTAAAAAATCGTACATAGTTTTACCTCTATTTTTACTAAAGTTTCATATTTCATAATTTCATATAGTTAGTTAGATAAGGAAAATTGATTTCTATAGGCTAATAGGAAAGGGTCTTTTTTTGTGCTTTTTTGATACTTTTTGATACCAAAAACACCCAAAAACGCCATTTTTTATCAATTTTACCTAAAAATTTGTCATACAAAGTTGTCGCTGAGGTAATTTATCATGCATTTCCATAGGTCTACTGTTGCATTTTTTGAAACTTGTTTCAGTTTTTGACGACTCGATTTCATTTTTTCTATACCGAAAGCGAGCCAAATTCTCTCGAGAAAATAGTCAAATTTACACACGTCCCAATGCTCGTCATCAATCTCAGACATGCCCCAATTATCCATATATCTCCAGAACCACTCTCCAGGTTCTCCACCCATAATATCATTTGCAGTTCGAATGCTTAAAGCAATAAACACTTCAAATATACTTACTGGATAATCTGAGTGAAACTCAAGAGGGTCTCTTAATATATGGATAACATCTACAACTCTACTCTCATTCATCGGACTATCTGGGACATACTCAGTCCTAAATAGTTCACTAGTTAAGAGAAAATAGTTGTACGGCATATCGATTATTTCCCTAAGTTCTTCCAAATAATCGTCTTTATTCATCGTCCCCTCCATAAACAAAACGTTGTCTGTTTATGGCGTAGTCACAAGAAATAGCATGGTTACGAATATAAATAACATCTGTCTCATCCTTATCGGCCCACTCTTTAATAACATCCATATCAACTAATGCGCCAGGATTAGCAACAGGTTCTTCCTCTTCATCAGCAATTATACCGTCCTCATAGTAGAACAAATCTCTGTACTCAAAGTGAGGAAACTCGCCGAAGTCTTCTTCAGTAATAACTTCAATACCACGATTCTTGGCAAGTTTCTCTCGAAGCTCAAAGTTCTTTACATCGTCCACATCATCCGGGTCATCGTCACTAGGTCCACCAGGATCAAGAACATCATCCGGAATATCACTGGCCTTATAATATGTAGTATAGTCGACCTTTCTGATGACCTTTCGCCCAGGAGACTCCACTTCAAGACTATCCGAAACTTTTTCAGGATGCTCATCAAGGTCTTTAAGCTTTTTCTCGTACCTAGCCTTCTCAGCCTCTTTAACCGACGCTATTTCTTCATCTGCAATAGCTTCATACTTAGACTTAAAATATGTTCTAGTTCCAAGTATTCCACAAACGCAGCCTATTACGCCACCAAATATAAAAGTAGCAAGTCCTTTATTTTCCATTTTGTCTCCTCATCTTTTCTCTAATAATGCACTCGAGGGCCATGTTAGCCCTCTTCCATTTCATCCAGTCGTTAAATTCCTCTTTAAGAAACACATTATGAAAATACCAATCGGCCCTCATAAGGTCATACTCAAGCCTCATCTTTCTATAATCTTCCATTAAATATCCCTCCCAAGAATAATACCGTCAACATTAAAGTGAAGCCAAATTGTAGTTCCACAGCCTTCAGGATGAACATCGTCCTTTACAACTGTAAAGAAGTTATAATCATTCATAACCTCGCCATCATCCTTACGACTATCGTCAATCCACCCAGTAACTCTAGCAACGTGTTCATTTGGAATATCGGCATCAGGAACACCTAAAAGCTCAAGTGCGTCAATAAGATATATCTTTCCTTTAGCGTGTAACATCCTCATAAGTTCACGACGTTTAAAGTTAAGGAAATTATAATTCCAATAATCAGCATCAGGACCCCATTTAGTTTCTGTATGGAAGTTATTATTGTTTCGATTGAACGGAATAATATAATCGTCGGGAATCATATCAATACTTATAAGATCCCCGTCCTTCTTATGAATAGGTAAAATATCACCATTCTCAAACTCAACTGTCTCACATTCATAAGGTTCCTTTGACATTCTAGTCTGATACGCAGCAAGAAGAGAGTTATACGCAACTACAAGGTTCGCTTTGTCTTCTTTTACCATGCCATAACCCTTAGCCATCAAATATAATCCTCCGCCAACAAGACCTACACCAGGAGCGAAACGTCTAAACACTCTCCAACAAGTACGTCCGTAAACCTTTGCTGTATCGCGTCCGCGTCCATTTTCAGAATACGCAGGTTCAATCTCAGCAGCTTCGTGCACTTTATCCATAAGAGCGTGATGTTCATCAAGTATCTCATCGCACTCAAGCGTAGCCTTACAGCAGAAGAATACACCAGCAATTACCGATATGGCACCACCAATTACACAAATATCACTCTTCTTCTCGCCAAACTTATCCATAATCGCTTCGTTACAGTTAGTTATGGCAGTTTTAATTCTTTCAAACATTATAATAATGCTCCTTTCTAATTATTTGATTTTAAATAACTCGTTATACTCTTAAGTACTTTGTCGTACTCATCCGATTCGAGATAATATATTGGGCTTTTGCTAAGTTCAGCGTCCAAATATTTCTTTGCTATCGCTGTTTCATTTCCGGGAGTAGCTTTAACCTGGTCGTTGTTTAGCTCCTCAAATACTCCTTGACGAATCCTACTCTGAACACCAGTTCTATTAGCATTCTGTACGTCCTTGTTTATCTCTCCAAATGCCTGACCAAATATACTCCAATCAAAGTTGCTAGCATCCTTCCCAATCTCACTAAATCCTTCTTTAAACATTCCAGTATCGGCATTTTTAATATCGCTTCCAACTTCGCTAAGACCTTTACTAATAACACCAGTATCAATAGTATCTTCGATGTTTTTGCTCGCATGTATCATTCTTTGAAGAGAAGTAAAAGGAGAATTGCTAAGGGTATGCTTTCTAATATTTTCTTCTATTGAATGATCCATACCAAAAGTATCCATTCCATAGCTATCAACTGATAAATTAGGAATCTCAGTCTTAATCATTGCTCTTGGATCAGATAAATCAAAATCTGGGCCATAATCAGAAAGATTTAATGGCTCAGGAACAATATCAATGTTTTCGAAGCCGTCAACATATTTCATTGCTTCTTGAAGCCATTTTGACGCGTTTCCCATTAGATTGAAACCACCAGTTCCAGATAACATTCCACTAAAATTTTCGGAACCAGAAGTAATATCTTCAGGCTTTACGTTAGTAAGATTTTTTGGATTTATTCCAAGTTCATTAGTAATATCATCAACTTTTATGTTTGTCATTGCAGAAATATCATTACCTACCAACATGTTAACACTAGGCGGAAGATCCCCCATGAACGAAGTTGATAGATTTATTGTCTTAGCTTCAGACGACATAAAAGATGAAAACTCTGTTTGAGATAATACAGTGGTATAGTCAACATCCATTGTAATATCTTTTTTGTTAGCAATATCAATAAGATCTTTTTTGGTTACATTAGGAAGCCCAACGCCACTTGGCATTTGATAAGTGCCAACATTTGCATACTTCATTGGGTCAGGATCAGAATTTAGGAACGACTCAGGGTTTATTCCGTTCATGTTGCCCTTACTTATTCCTTTAAGGTCTAAGCTATTCGCTGCAGAGAAGTTTAAAATATCACCACCGCCGAGGTTCATACTCTTAAGACTTCCAAAATCAATTCCAGAGCCATTCATTAACGAACCAGGATCCAATGTATCGGTTATTCCTGAAAATTTATCTTTCATTGAATCTATATCTATCGTCGAACCTATTTGACCTTTAATGTTTGAAAATGTCCTCTTTGCTGGTCCTAAAGCATCAGAAAAACCTTTCTTAAATGCTTCTCCCTGTTCCTTAATCTTTGGTGTTGTAACTTCTGAACGCATTGTCGACATTAGACCTTTATCGCCAAGGAATGTAGGGCCTTTCGTTTCCCAAGCCTTTCCAACTTCTGTTTTTATGTTCTGACCAAAATTTTTAAGTATCCCCATCTTCTATGTCCTCCATATCAACGGGCTTAACGTTCTCAGGCATTGTGTAAAAGTCTGCCCCTTTGAAAATATCACGCATGTCAAGGTAGCGACTACCAAGACTAAGCTCTAACTTAAGATAGTCAAGAGCCTTCTCGAAAGTCCTCCAAGCCTCATCAAGGTCCGACGACTTATACACTTCATTAGAACAGAAGTATATATGATAAGGACACTTCTCTTCACCTGGCGGATAATACCCCTTCTGATTCTCAAATCTAAGAACAAAATATCCAGTATCAAGATCAATTACTGTTCCGTTACTTACTCTACAAAGTTTCATCCTTTTTCTCCTTTCAAAAGTGATGGACGAATATCCACAATTATAAGCTTATTAGTAATGCCGCGTACTATACGTCCTTTAACATCCTGAAAAACAACCTTGGCGATGTTAATATCCTTCGTCGTAAAAATATCAAACCATCCAAGTTTTACATGATAACAATCGTCAATCTTATCCATTGTTAAGCTCTTACCGTACTCACTCCAACTAACAACCCTAAAGTCATCAAGTTGAATGAGCACATCATCAAAATATGTTCTACTTGTCCCCATCTCTTTCATTACTTTCCTCCTTATAGATTTTTATGATTCCTACTGTATAAAAGAGTAGCGAAAATATAAGTAAAGCTACCATTCGCGCAAACTCCTCACTAAGAAGACCGGCAACAAATAATCCTAAAGACATTAAAATCCCCATCAAATGCCCACCTCCTCGTCGTCATCTTCATCATCTGATTCAAATATAGCAACTATGTCGCTAATGGTTGTGAACGTATAGATCAACACAAGAGCAAGAAAAAATATAGAAGCTGCTATCAGTTCTCCCTTAAGTGCCGCCACAATAGTACATACGATTGCTATACCAAATAAAAATACATCAAATAGCATACACACCTCCTAATCAATTGGATGAGGACGAGGAAGATCCAGAAGATATCCACCAGACACTCTTCTATAAGAAGCCCTAGCAAAGCTTTCCTTATTCCATCCATAGTTATTATCGGTGAAGTTAGATGATACTCCTATGCAAGTATACAAATCGGCAAGTGATACATCACCATATACCTCAACAATCTCGGCAAGAGTATCAAGAACGCTCTCTGCTTCTCCTCTACTATCTAATATAATTTCTCTATAGTCTCTTGGGGAATCATCACGCTCAGCATACCTTTTTCTTTCTCTATCCTCTTTTGACTTATAGACGGTATTGTAAGAATATGATGTGCCAATACTTCTCTTAGGACTAGATGAGTAACATCTCTCTCCTAATATAAGCATTGAAAGAGAATCAAGAAACAGATGTTTAATGCCTGGGATTATTACATCCTTAACGGCATAAGTCTTTACCGACTGAATGTCATCAGCAAAGAATGTCTGTTTGAACTTAGAAAGAAGTGAAGGTTTCCTTGTAACTACGTTTCCTTGTATAACCTTACTTAATTTCTTCTCCTGAACTGCCGGCTTTGTTTCCTTCTTCTCCGTCGTCAGGTCGTTTAGCTTTATTGTTGCCATAACATTCCTCCATATAATTATTATAGTCTATGCTTTCCTGTCTTCTAGCAAGCTCAGAAAGCTCACTATACAAGTCTTTAAAAATATCAGCCATAACAAACGCAGGTAGACCACTATTTGCAACCATGTCTGTAACTGATACTATGAAATCCTTTCTTTTAAGTGTTATTGGTTTACTGGTCATAAATATCCTCCGTAAAGAAAAAAAGAGAGAACCGGATTTCTCCAGTTCCCCCAATCGGTCTACAAACTACTTCTTTTAGGTGTTTCAACCTTGGTTTCTGTTTCCGAAGCGGAGTTGTCTTCAGGCTGAGGCGTCTCAGCTTTGTCTTCCTTCGCTTCTTCCTCCGTCACATAGTTATCCGCCGATTTGAACCGTTCAGGATGCTCTTCGACTTCCTTCTTAGCCTTTTTATCTGCCACTTTCTTCTTTATTTTCCTGAAGAACCCACGAATA
>JAEIGA010008204.1_pt1 | contig 15822 bp, 17 predicted proteins | sample 9270691 | NCBI WGS metagenome assembly JAEIGA01 (sample SAMN17057246, study PRJNA624740) | gut metagenome | biome: biome; isolation source: fecal sample | host: Bos grunniens | place: China: Xizang | collected 2019
CTTTTTTGCATACATCGCATCAGCAAAAGCATAACCTAAACTACCGCAAGCTGATTTTCCGTATTTACCTGAGCAGTTACCCATAGTATCAGCCGACGGTGCTGCAACAAAGGCAACATCTATCGGAGTTTTTCCGTTGTAAATGTCATTGGGACGTCCACCGTGTGTACGGAATTCAATCGGTTTATCCATTATGCCTTCAGAAAAGAATCGTCCGATACCGCCTGCCATATAGTCAGTTAAAATTCCCGTTACTACGTTATTCTTAACGTGTTCTACTATTGGCTTATGTGTGTCAAACAGCGAGCTTGCATTGACTGTTATGTCTTTAATGCCGAGAGCTGCTATTTCTTCCATTACCATATTTAAGACGTAATCACCATTACGAAGATGATGATGAAAAGATACAGTCATACCATCCTTTAACCCTGAAAGTTCAATCGCTTCACGGATTGATTTTACTAATTTATTCATCATCATCACCCCTTTTAATACCTAATGCTTTTGCTATATCTATTGTTCTTTTTGCACGTGTTACAATCGGAGCATCTATCATCTTTCCACGTAGTGCGATAGCTCCTTTTCCTTGCTCTTTCGCTAATTTGATTGCATCCATTACTTCATAAGCGTAGTCTATTTCAGCTAAAGTAGGTGTAAACGCTTCATTTATTGCATCAATATGTCTTGGCGAAATTGACGCTTTTCCGCTAAAGCCAAGGCTTTTAGCTAACGTTGCATCCTTTATTATTCCTTCATCGTCATTAACATCTGTAAATGGTGTATCATAAATATCTACACCTGCTGCTCTTCCTGCAACAACTAAACGAGTTCTTGCGTATTCGATTTCTCTGCCTTCTTTTGTTCTTTTGCACTGAAGGTCTGCTGTTAAATCTTCAGCACCTAAGAACAGTGCCTTTAATCTTCCTGACGCAGTTGCGATAGAAAAAGCATTCTCGACGCCCAAAGCTGTTTCAATTAATGCCATTAAAGAAACAGTACCGTTTTCTAAGTTGTTTTCTTTTTCTATTTGGTTCATATATTCATCTGCTGTTTTTATATCTTCAGCTGTTGAAGTTTTGGGAAGTAAAATCATATCAGGTTTTTCAGGTAGAATTTCTTCTAAATCCTTTTTCCAGAATTCAGTATCAACAGAATTGATACGCACTATTATTTCACATCCTGAAAAATCCATATAACGAATTGTGTTACGTACTAAAATTCTTGCTGCGTCTTTTTCATCAGGGGAAACCGCATCTTCCAAATCAAAAATTACAGCATCTGCACCAAGGTAATTGCCGTTAATTAACATATTGGGGTTGTTACCCGGTAAAAATAACATACTGCGACGCATTAATTCTCTCCCCTTCCCCTTAAAATTGCACTTTCTACTCTTGCACGGATAACGCACTCCAAGGCACCTTTATCCTGAACACGAACAGTTGCATTTTCTATACCTTGTTCTTTAAACACATCAGTTACTACTTCTTTGATTTTTTCGCCGAACTGTTCAATTACAACCGAATCAAGCTCAATTGTAAGTCCAGACTTTGCCGGTTCTACTTCAACATATACGTCGCTTGACTCTAATGTTCCGGCAGAAGCTACTTTTAAAATTTCCATTAATTACATCTCCTTATATGTATAAAAACAAATGTTATATACCAATTTTAACATTATTATATAACATAACACAAAAAAAGGCAATCGGTTTTTTATTTTTTCTTTGCACTTTTACAAAAACTATGCTACAATAATATTAAATTAAAATACTAGCGAGAATTTATATATGTATATTGAAACTTTGACTAAACTAAACGGCGAAAAATTAAATACGTGGAAAAGCTTTCTAACCGAAGCTGATCTTTTGCCTGATTTATCTGTTGATAAAACAGTGCTCGTATGGGATGATTCCGAACTAATAGCATGCGGTTCACGAAAAGATAATGTTTTAAAATGTATCGCAGTATCTAAAAAACATCAGGGTGAAAATCTGACTGCTACAGTAATAACCGCACTTCGTCAGGATGCATTCTCTTCAGGATTTAACCATTTGTTTTTATACACAAAACCTGAGAAGGAAGAGATTTTTTCTTCTCTTTTCTTCCATCCCGTAGCAAGAACCGATAAGGTTTTGCTTTTAGAAAGCAAAAGAGATGGTATTATAAGCTTTTTAAATTCATTGCCCCAAAAAGAGTCAGACGGTGTTACAGGCTCGATTGTTATGAATTGCAATCCGTTTACGCTAGGACACCAATACTTAATTGAAACAGCATCAAAAGAGTGTGAACATTTATATGTTTTTTGCGTATCAGAAGACAAAAGCGAGTTTTCTTTTGCTGACCGCTTTGAAATGATAAAACTCGGCACAGCACATTTAAAGAATGTATCTGTATTGCCAACAGGTCCATATCTTATTTCTTCTGCTACATTTCCTGATTATTTTCTAAAGGATAGAGAAAAAAAAGAAGAAATTCATTGTCTTTTGGACGTTGAGATTTTTACAAAATATTACGCCCCGTACTTTTCAATTAACAGGCGATACGTCGGAACAGAGCCTATATCAAAAGCTACTGATATGTATAACAAAGCCCTAAAGGAGCACTTACCCAAATCAGGTATTGAATTAAAAGAAATCAAAAGACTTGAGTGCGATAGCACCCCAATCAGTGCAAGCAAGGTAAGAGAGATTATAAATTCAGGTGACAAAGAATCGTTAAAACCACTCTTGCCACAGACAACATACGATTACCTAATCGAAAAAAATCTTATATAAGCGAGGAAATTTTCTATGCAAGAACGTCAGAAAAGCCATATTTTAAGCAGTTATTTTGCACCCAGAGGTCATCAAAGAATGTACGCACTCGGTATGCAGTTAGCACAACTTTACCTTTCACCTTTTGATAAATTAATAGGTGTAATAGGCGATGCCGGTTCAGGTAAAAGTGCACTGTTACGTGGTATGTTCCCCGGTCTTGAGCTTACAAACGATGACGATGGTGTATACGTTCGTCCGCTTCCTATTTTAGATTTGGACGAAGGGTTCTTTTCACCGCACACTTATCATTTAGACATCCGTTTTGAAAACGGGTTTACTCAGATGAGTGTTTTAGCTAACGCTATAACAGAAGCATTACAAAAAGGAAAACGTGTTATCGTTGAACACTTTGATCTGGTTTATCCTTTTCTCGGATTTAATGCAAACCTTATTATAGGAATCGGCGAGCAGGTTCATATAGCAAGACCTACTCTATTTGGTCCCGAACCTGAAGAAATAAGAAATATTGTTTTTGAATCAATCGAATACAGACTTATGGCTCATACAGCAGAAGACTTGTGCGAACTCTGTATGTCAGAAGAAGATATGAAACGTTGCGGTCACGACGATGTAAAGAATGGTTTTGTTATTACATTTCCTGATAAAAAACCCGATTTTGACATCGCAGACATCGAAAATAAAGTAAACGAAATCATTAAAGAGAACTTACCCGTTACATACGTTGACAACACACATATTTCAGTTGGCGGAAGAACTCATTTTTGTACAGGCCCGAGAATTCACGTAAGCCATACCGGAGTAATTGAAAATTTCCATCTGCTTAATCACTTTATCTATGACCAATTCAACAATCGCTATTTACTAGTAGGTTGTGTAGGTAAAGATGCAGAAACTAATCTGAAAAAACTCGATATGCAAAAAGAAAAACAGTTACCGTCTGTATTAAAACATAATAACTAGTCACGGAGTATAAAAATGACAGAAGTAACACTTTTTCAATTACTCTCATCACGAGAGACTCGTGCGACAAAACAAAAAGAGTTATTAAAAATTTACGGTCTGCCTGTAATTTCATTTACAATGAATACAGATATTTTGAATTCTGGCGAGTATGTTTTGTTTTTTCTTCCTGTTTTACCCATAAAAAAATATGCACCTCCAAAAGTGTCTAACTTTTGGGGTGCATATCATTAATCACTGTGTTTTTTTGCAAGTTCCTTAATCTCTTCAAACTTTGAAAGCACATAGGAATAACCGTTTTCACTGTGCGGAATTAAACAATCAGAACAGTCTTTTATTCCGTCTTCTATGTATTTAAAGTTTCCACCACACTTATCACCCAAAGCATAAAGCGGACAATAACAAAAAAGGCAGTTAAAGTTCTCACAGTCCGTCTTGTGGCACGGATAGTACACACAATCTTCATTTTTAAAATACGAAAAGTTATTTTTCATAAGATTTCTCCTTATATTTTTAAAAATTCTCTTAATTTATCTGCATCACCGTCAAACAGATAACACTGTATTCCAACACTTTTTGCTCCGTTTATGTTCTTTTCGCTGTCGTCTATAAAAAGAGTTTCTTCAGCCTTTAAATTAAATTTATTAAGTATATATTCATAAATTTTTCTATCAGGTTTCACCATACCGACCACGCCAGAAAATACAAGTCCATCAAAGTATGAAAGTGTTCCTTTAATCCATTCTACATCACAATATGTATTCGCAAAGCCGATGCTTATGTTAGACAAAAAATATAGTTTTTTATCATTTAACTTCTCCTGTCATCAAGCTTTTTATGTATATGTAAACTTTGCTTATTGTTCATATTAATTCCCTCGTTATGTATGTTATTTTCTCTTTTTCTTTGCTTCGTACATTTTTTTATCTGCTTTTTTCAAAAGCTCTTTAATTGGTGTTTTGCCATCATAGAGTGCATATCCTATGCTGATTTCAATCTCAAAATCATCCCTGAATTCAACATTATCAAGCTCATCTTCTACAGCCTTTGCGACTTCTGTAGCGAGTCCTTCTTCTGATGTATCTGTAATAATCACAAACTCGTCTCCACCGATTCTGAAAACTCCTGATGAAAATTTCTTCCCTGCTTTAGTCAGAGCATCTGCTATCAAAACCAATGCTCTATCTCCCTCAGCGTGTCCCCACTCGTCATTTATGCGTTTAAAATTATCAAGGTCACACGCAATAACATAAAACGAGTCTGTGCTTTTTCTTTTGTACTGTCTTAATTGTTTTTCTACTTCAGCATCCATTCCGTAGCGGTTGTAAAGCCCTGTAAGCTCGTCCACTATTATTTTGTTATACTGATAGATACAAAATCCAACTACAACAAAAAATGTAAGTATGTAAATTGAAAGAGTGCTTTCAAATTTTATAAGATAATAAGAAAGCACACCATAGGCAAAAGATACAATCAATCGTGTGATTTTAAGTGTGTTTTCCTTTTGACATTTTTCTTTTCCAAACACATATCCAAACCAGAAAAAGGCTGATAAAAAACAAAAAATTCCCAACGGAAGAGAAACTGCCAAAAACGAAAAAACATACAAAAATATATTATCTATACAGTCTTTCTTAAACGTTCTCATATTAAAAAAGAACAAAAAAGCTATTATTAAAAGACAAAATATCTTCGCTTCTGTTATGACGTAAAAAATGTTCATGGTTTACTCCTTTTTATGGTATTCTGCACAACCTGCGTTAAAATCCCCGAACAATTTTATAAATGTAATTAATCGAGTTTCTTCATAAAAATAATTTTAACATAAACCATAAAATTAATCAAGCGAGAATATGATTTAATAAGACTTTAGATACTTTTTGTTGTTTTTTGTCGTAATATATGATACAATGTATTTAATAATTTGAAAAAGTGGGTGTTTTGATGTTTTGTAAAGAAGGGAGACGAATCAAGGGCGGAGTCCCTATGGATGCAATTTCCCCGTTTATTATGGCTAGTAGATTAGGTGCTGCAAACTCATTTTTTGCAAGTGCTGACATCTCTAAATGCGAAGAATTAATAAGAACAAAAAGAAAAGAAGGTATGCACGGACTTGGTATGATGCATATTTTTATGGCTGCTTATGTGAGAACAGTTTCTCAACGTCCCGGTATCAACCGATTTATCCGCGGTCAGCGTCTTTATGCAAGACGTGGCATTCAGATTTCTATGACTATAAAAAAGGAGTTAAAGCTCAACGCTCCCGAATCAGTTATAAAGCTTACGCTTTCTCCTGAAGATACATTGACTACCATATACGATACCCTATGCGAAGAGCTTGTTCAGAACAAACAGGAGGGCGACCAGAACGGTATGGACAGTGTTGCAAGATTTTTAGTAAAGCTCCCGAGAGTTTTTCTAAAATCTGCAGTAGGTACGTTAAGATTTTTAGATTATTTTGACCTACTTCCGTCAGCACTTACAAACGTGAGCCCTTTCCACGGCTCAATGTTTATAAGCAATCTCGGCTCACTAGGTATTCCGCCTGTTTTCCATCATTTGTACAGTTTCGGTAATCTTCCCATATTTATCACTATGGGTGCTAAAAGAACAGAATATGTGTTAAACTCTGAAGCTCAGGCTGAAAAACGAAGAATGATAGATTTTACATTTACTTGCGATGACAGAATCTGCGACGGACACTATTATGCTTCTGCATTTAAATTGTTTAAAAAGCTTATAGAAAATCCCGAACAATTATTTGAACCACCAAAGACAGTTATAGAAGATATAAAATAATAAAAACTCCTTCTACGAAGGAGTTTTTATTATTTATTTTGTGTATGTAAATTCGTATTTAGCACCGTCTTTAATTTCTTCTAAATCTACTCCGGTCATTACACTTTCACCATTTTTGGTAACACCCCAGTAGGTTTGGGTTTTATCATAATCTGCTTCAATACCATTAACAAACTTAACGTACAATCCGTAAGGACCCTCATCACCAGCGATAAGACCACAGTCAATCAAAGCTTCACCTAAGGTATCTTTGTCGGTTTTTACTGTAAATGTTACAGTTTTTTCTTCTGCTGAAACATCGATAGTTAAGGTTTTTTCACCGTCTCCAAGCTCGGTATTTTCGGTGTATAACGCATCGTCCCACAAACTGCTTTTTGCTTCATTCTGCGTGCATGCACAAAGTGATAAGCACATAATTAACGCTGTAAATAAACATAAAATTCTTCTCATTTTAATTTCTCCTTTTAAATATTAGCCTTAAATACATCTGCAACTTCTGTCAGTGTAATGTATGCTCCTTCATCAATTGAGTGTACAAGCTCACGCATTTTAGAAATCTGGAATCTGTCTACAATAAAATATATCATAGTCATATCTGCGTTTGAATATCCACCCTTTACACCTATTTTTGTTGTCCCGCATTCAAATTCAGCTACTAAAGCATCTGATATTTCATTGGGTTTTGATGTAATTATCATAGCAGCTTTTGAACGGTCAATACCTTCTACAATAAAGTCAATGGTTTTAAGTCCTGCAGCATAAGTTACGATAGAATACAGCGGTAAAATCCAACTCCCCCGCATAAAACCGCAGACAATATACAACAACACGTTATAAATCATTACGAATGTACCTACGGTAATACCGATTTTCTTTGCAAATATTACAGACATAACTTCAACACCGTCAATAGCCCCGCCGTATCGTATTGTAATACCGCTGCCCACACCCGAAATAAGACCGCCAAACAGTGCACAAAGCAAAAGGTCCTGTCCTGCCAAAGGTGACGCCAAGGATACATCAATCGGAAGCACATCAGTTATTAGCCACGCTCCCAATGAGTACATCGCAATAGTGTATATTGAATATATGGTAAAGGTTTTTCCTTGTTTTCTATATCCGAATATAAAAAGCGGAATATTTAAAATCAAAAGAAACAAAGAAAGCGAACACCATTCAGGAGTTAACTGTGATAAAAGCATTGATGTACCTGATATACCACTGTCGTAAAGTTTTACAGGTGCTAAAAAGACAGTTACACCAAATGCATTTACAAAACCTGCAATTGTTAGCATCAGTATGTTTTTAATTTTTATTTTTTCCATCAAACCACCCTTCACATAATTATATATTTATTTTAACATAAATTTTTCCGCTTAGCAAGGAATTATTATAATAAAATACCGTAGCATATGCTACGGTATTTTTTACTTAATATATTCGTTTTTTAGTTTATTTAATGCCTCTATATAACCCTTTATTCCGTGTCCGCAAATCTGGAATGCACAAACAGGTTCAATTACCGATGTATGTCGGAACTCTTCGCGTTTGTGGATATCTGAAATATGCACTTCTGCAACGGGTAGCATAACAGTTTCGATAGCATCCCTTATTGCGTAACTGTAGTGCGTGTATGCACCTGCATTTAAGATTATTGCATCCATTTTTTTATAGCAGGATTGTATGCAGTCAATTATTTTTCCTTCAGAATTTGACTGAAAACACTCTACATCAATACCAAGTCGTTTTCCTTCATCTACGACCATTTTTTCAACATCATCTAATGTGTCGTGTCCGTAAATTTCGGGTGGTCTTACGCCCAACATATTAAGATTAGGTCCGTTTATTAACATTACTTTCATTAAATCACTTCCCGATGAAATCTTTATAAATAAAGAATGCTTTCAGCATGTTCAATCTGTTCCTGTGTCGGTGCAGGTGTGTCACCCAACGGATAGTCAAAGCCAAGTTTGTCCCACTTTGAGCGTCCTAAAGAATGATAAGGCAGTATTTCTACCCTTTCAACTGACTTTAAAGAGTCAACAAGCTCTTTTGTCTTAGCTAAAGATTCATCGCTGTCAGTTACACCCGGAACTAAAACGTGTCTTATCCACATAGGCTTATTCATATCTGAAAGATAGTGTGCAAGCTCGATGATATTATCATTTGCCACTCCTGTTAATTCCTTGTGAGCTTCGTTTTCGATTTCTTTAATGTCTAACATAACAAGGTCTGTTACCTTAAACATTTCATCGAATTTAGCCTCTCCCTTTTTCCACGGCTGACCTGATGTGTCCAGTGTTGTATGAACCCCTGCTTTTTTTGCAAGTGTAAAGAGTTCTGTTACAAATTCAGGCTGAAGCATAGGTTCACCGCCTGAAAGTGTGATTCCGCCCTGGTCTTTCCAGTAGGTTTTATATCTTAAGGCTTTTTCGAGCAATTCGCGTGCTTCGTATTCTTCACCGCCGAAATGCCACGAATCGGGGTTATGGCAGTATTTGCATCTCATTGCACATCCCGCTAAAAATGCTATGAATCTTACACCCGGGCCGTCAACAAGACCAAAGGTTTCAATTGAATGAACATATCCTTTCATGTTTTATCACTTCCTAAAAAAACAGGGCTGTAGAGATTCTACAGCCCTTTTGATTAATGTTTATTACATTGATTTGTGACAGGTTCTTGCGATAACGTCTAACTGCTGTTCACGTGTTAAGTCAATAAACTTAACTGCATAACCTGATACACGGATTGTAAAGTTTGCATATTCGGGCTTTTCAGGATGTTCCATAGCGTCTAAGAGCTTTTCTGTACCGAATACGTTAACATTTACATGGTGAGCGCCCTGGTCGAAGTAACCGTCTAAAACGTTAACTAAGTTGTTGATACGTTCTTCGTCGTTATGACCTAAAGCGTCAGGGCTGATTGTCTGTGTATTTGAGATACCGTCTAATGCCCAGTGATAAGGAAGCTTAGCAACAGAGTTGAGTGATGCTAATAAGCCGTTTTCTTCAGCACCGTAAGCGGGGTTAGCACCAGGTGATAAAGGAGCACCTGCTTTTCTGCCATTAGGCATTGTGCCTGTAGCCTTACCATATACAACGTTTGATGTAATTGTAAGGATAGATGTTGTAGGTTCTGAATCTCTGTATGTGTGATGCTTCTTAACACATGAAATAAATGTTTCTAACAACCAGATAGCAATGTTATCTGCTCTGTCGTCATCATTACCATATTTGGGGAATTCGCCTTCGATTTCAAAGTCTGTAACGATACCTGTTTCAGCGTCACGAATAGGCTTAACCTTTGCATACTTAATAGCACTTAATGAGTCTACAACGTGTGAGAAACCAGCGATACCTGTAGCAAATGTACGACGTAAGTCTGTATCAATTAACGCCATTTCAGCTGCTTCGTAGTAGTATTTGTCGTGCATGTAGTGGATAGCATTAAGTGTATGTACATACAACTTAGCAAGCCATTCCATCATTGCAACATACTTTTCGATTACTTCATCGTATTCTAAGTATTCACTTGTAATCGGACGATATGCAGGTCCAACCTGTTCCATAGTTTTTGCATCAATACCACCGTTGATAGCGTAAAGTAAGCACTTAGCAAGGTTAGCACGAGCACCGAAGAACTGGATTTCCTTACCTGTCTGTGTTGCAGATACGCAGCAGCAGATTGAGTAATCGTCGCCCCAGATAGGTTTCATAACATCATCATTTTCGTACTGGATTGAGCTTGTTACGATTGAAACTTCTGATGCGTACTTTTTGAATGTTTCAGGTAATTTTGATGAATATAATACTGTTAAGTTCGGTTCAGGAGCAGGACCCATGTTTTCCAATGTGTGGATGAAACGATAGTCTGTCTTTGTTACCATTGAACGACCGTCCATACCAATACCACCAACTTCAAGTGTAGCCCATACAGGGTCACCTGAGAAGAGCTGATTGTAGTCAGGTGTACGTGCGAACTTAACCATACGAAGCTTCATTACGAAATGGTCAACCATTTCCTGAGCTTGAGCTTCTGTGATGATGCCAGCATCTAAGTCACGCTTGAAGTAGATATCCAAGAATGTTGCGATTCTACCAACTGACATTGCAGCACCGTTCTGTGTTTTAATAGCAGCTAAGTAACCAAAGTATAACCACTGGATAGCTTCTTTAGCATTCTTAGCAGGTTTTGAGATATCATAGCCGTAGCTTTCGGCCATTACTTTCATATCTTTTAATGCTTTAATCTGCATTGCAACTTCTTCACGAGCACGGATTACGCTGTCACGCATACTTGTTTCGCCGCAAGCAACCATATCCTTCTGCTTCTGTTCAATCAAGAAGTCGATACCATATAAAGCAACACGACGATAGTCACCTACGATACGACCACGTGCGTAAGCATCCGGGAGACCTGTGATGATCTTGTTGTGTCTTGCTTTTTTCATTTCAGGTGTGTATACATCAAATACAGCCTGGTTATGTGTACGGCAGTACTCTGTGAAAATTCTGCCCAATTCAGGGTCAGGTGTGTAACCGTTTGTTTCACAAGCCTTCATTGCCATCTTTATACCACCAAAGGGCATAAATGCACGCTTTAAGGGTTTATCTGTCTGAAGACCTACTACCTGTTCTAAATCCTTTAAGTTTTCGTCAATGTAGCCGGGAGCATGTGATGTGATTGTAGATACAACGTTTGTATCCATATCCAATACGCCACCCTTAGCTCTTTCTTCCTTCTGTAATTCCTGAAGTTTTCCCCAAAGTTTATCAGTTGCTTCGGTTGCATCTTCTAAGAAAGAAGCGTCACCGTCATAAGGTGTATAGTTTTTCTGGATGAAGTCACGAACGTTAACTTCCATCTTCCATATACGTCCGGAAAAACCTTCCCATTCGTTAAAATTAACCATAAACTTATCCTCCATTTCTCCTTATAATTTATGAGATTCGTAGGTGTCTGAATGTCAATTTTTCGTTGGCATATATAGGCACTACTTTCTTTTCGTATGTCATTCTAACACAATATATGCAGTTTGTCAACACCTATTGACGATAAAAAATACACAAAAATGATAATCATTATCATTTTTATTGTTATTATATTTTACCAAAATTGTCTATATAATAGGAAATAAGAGTATATTTTGCATAAAATTATTGACATATCAGAGTAAATATGTTAATATATTCTTATGTCCCATGAGGGAGTAGCAAGCACTCAGGTGCAACAAGTCAACATCCTGACCTATATGGTCTGGCTTGTTTTAAAATGCGAGACTCATGTATACTTTCGCTATACATTTGTCACAATATTTGTACATCTAAGTATGGCGTAAGCCATACTTTTTTTGTTTTTCAAGGAGGATTTTATGAATAACGGATTTATGTTTTTTTTAAACTCTGTTCTGTTAGGAGTAGGTCTTGCTATGGATGCTTTTTCTGTGTCTATGGCGAACGGTCTTAACGAACCCTGTATGAAAAAAAGAAAGCTTTTTTCCATTGCCGGGATTTTCGCTTTTTTTCAGGCTTTAATGCCCATAATCGGTTGGGTGTGCGTACATACAATAGTTTGTTATTTTAAAAGTTTAGAAAGTTTAATTCCCTGGATTGCACTAATTCTGCTTTGTTTTGTAGGCGGTAAAATGTTAAAAGACGGTTTCAGCAAAGAAACCTCTTGCGAAGAACCTGTAAAATTAGGTTTTGCTTCACTAATCGTTCAGGGTATTGCAACTTCTATTGATGCGTTGTCTGTCGGGTTTACAATTGCAGAGTACGATATCACTTCTGCCCTTTTATCCGCATTCATAATTGCAGTTGTTACATTTATAATATGTACATTCGGTCTTTTAATAGGCAAAAAGCTTGGTTCAAAGCTTAAAAACAAGTCACAGCTTTTGGGCGGTGCTATCCTTATATTTATAGGACTTGAAATTTTTATTACAAATGTATTTTAAAAATGTAAATTAACATAATAAAAACAAAACATATACACTTTAAAGGGGGACTTAAATTGTTATTCCATCATCAGTCAAAAAAAGAAGTTTTAGAACATTTCAACACAGATGAAGCTATGGGCTTATCTTCAGAATCTGTTGTTGCCCTAAAAGAAAAGTACGGTGACAACAAATTAAAAGAAAAGCCGAAAAAGACTCTTGTTCAAAGATTCTTTGCACAGTTTAAAGACGCTATGATTTTAATTTTGATAGCGGCTGCTGTTGTTTCATTTGTAGTTGCTTGTATCGAAAGAAATCCCAAAGAATTTTTTGAACCTGCTCTTATCCTTTTAATCGTAGTATTAAATGCTGCTATGGGTGTAATGCAGGAAAGTAAAGCAGAAAAAGCGCTTGATGCTCTAAAAAATATGAGTGCACCTCACGCCCGTGTAATACGTGACGGCGAAGAAAAAATCATCGACGCTGTTGATTTGGTACCCGGTGATATTATCCGTTTAGAAGCAGGTGATTTCATCCCTGCGGATGCAAGGATTTTAAAGAGTGCCAACTTAAAATGCGAAGAATCTGCACTAACAGGTGAATCTGTTCCGTCAGAAAAAAGTGCTGACGAAGAGGTGTCAGAAAACGCACCGTTAGGCGACCGCACAAATATGGTATTTTCAGGTTGCAGCGTTACTTACGGTACAGCTACAGCAGTTGTAACAGCTACAGCTATGGATACTGAAATGGGTAGAATTGCAAACCTCCTAGACGCTGAAGAAGAAACACAGACTCCCCTACAGCAAAAGCTTGCTCAACTCGGTAAATACTTAGGTATAGTTGCACTTTTAGCCTGTGGTATTATATTTGTAGTAGGTATATTTAACAATATCGAACCTATGAGAATCTTTATGACATCTATTTCTTTGGCAGTTTCAGCTATTCCTGAAGGCTTGCCCGCTATTGTAACTATCGTTTTATCAATCGGTGTACAGCGTATGGTTAAGAAAAACGCACTTATCCGCAGACTCCCCGCCGTTGAAACATTAGGTAGTGCAAGCGTTATTTGTTCTGATAAAACAGGTACATTGACACAGAATAAAATGACTTTAGTTAAGGCTTATGTTGACGGAATTGAAAACATCGAAGATATAACAGATGAATGCACAGAACCTACAAAGAATCTTCTTTTATTAAGCTCTTTGTGCTGTGACGGTATAGTTACATTTACTGATGGTGAAGAAAAGCACATCGGTGACCCCACAGAAACAGCAATCGTTTTGGCTGCTCACAAAAACGGTATGCCCAAAGAAGAAACAAATGCCAAATTCCCAAGACTTGCTGAAATTCCTTTTGATTCAGACAGAAAGCTTATGACAACAGTCAATGAATTTGATGGCAAAAATGTTGTTATCGTAAAAGGTGCTTTTGATATGTTAGCGCCACGTTGTATAGAAGGCGACACAGAAACAGCTGAAAAAATCGTTGAACTTATGAGTAAAGATGCTTTACGTGTATTAGCTGTTGCATATAAAACAATAGAGACAGTACCCGAAAACCCCACATCTGAAGAATTAGAATCAGACCTTACTTTCTTAGGTTTAGTTGGTATGATTGACCCACCGAGACCTGAAGCTAAAGAAGCTGTTAAGCTTTGCTAGCGTGCAGGTATTAAACCCGTTATGATTACAGGTGACCACGTTATCACAGCTTCAGCAATCGCAAAAGAATTAGGCATTTTAAACGATGGCGATCGTGCTATAACAGGTGCTGAACTTGACGCCATGACAGATTCTGAATTAGACGCTTGCGTTGAATCAATTTCTGTTTATGCACGTGTTTCACCCGAAAACAAAATAAGAATAGTAAAGGCTTGGCAGAGAAAGGGACAGGTAGTTTCAATGACAGGTGACGGCGTTAACGACGCACCTGCACTAAAGGCTGCTGACATCGGTTGTGCCATGGGTATAACCGGTACAGATGTTGCAAAAGGTGCTGCTGATATGACACTTACAGACGATAACTTTGCTACAATAGTTGACGCTGTACGCGAAGGTCGTGGAATATATGCTAACATCAAAAAGGTTGTAAGTTTCTTATTAGGAACAAATATTGGTGAAGTTATAACAGTTTTTGTTGCTATGTTATTGTGGCACAAAACACCGCTTCTTTCAATGCAGCTTTTATGGATTAACTTAGTTACAGACAGTCTACCCGCTATCGCATTAGGTATGGAACCCGTAGAAAACGACGTTATGGATAAAAAACCAAAAGCTAAAAACGAAGGTATCTTTGCAAATGGTTTAGGCATCCGTGTGGTATTGCAGGGCTTTATGTTCGGTGCTCTTTCGCTAATCGCATTTAAAGTGGGTGAAAATGTAACAGGTTTATTAGAAGGCGGCCAGACAATGGCGTTTATAGTATTAGCACTTACTCAGGTTGTGCAGAGCTTTAATATGCGTTCTGAACACTCATTGTTTAAAATCGGTGCATTTACAAACAAAACATTAAATAAAGCAGCTTTAACTTCACTTTTAATGGTTATTTTAGTTGTATTTACACCTGTTCGCTCTGCTTTCGGTTTAGTTGAACTTCCCTATTATCTCCACTTAATAGCAATCGCATTAATCATAACACCTTTCATTGTTATGGAAATCTCAAAGGCAATTGGACTTATTAAACATCACGACTAAGGAGAAAAAGACATGAATATTTTTGATATATTAAATTTAATTGGCGGTCTTTGTTTATTCCTTTTTGGTATGGAATTAATGGGAAAAGCCCTGGAGCGTCGTGCAGGAAGCGGTCTTAAGGCTCTTTTAGGCAGACTTACACAAAACAAGCTTGCAGGCTTTGCTACCGGTCTTGGTGTAACATCAATAATTCAGAGTTCGTCTGCAACTACCGTTATGGTTGTAGGTTTTGTTAACTCAGGAATTATGACACTCAAACAGGCAATAAACGTTATCATGGGCGCAAACGTTGGTACTACGGTTACAGCCTGGATTTTAAGCTTGGGTGGTATTTCAAGCGATAATCTTTTTATACAGCTATTAAAACCTACATCATTCACACCCGTTTTAGCACTTATCGGTACTATTTTGATTATGTTCGGTAAATCATCAAAGGGAAAAGATACCGCTACAATCTTGCTCGGTTTTGCCACTTTGATGTTTGGTATGGATACAATGTCTGCTGCGGTTTCAGGTCTTAAAGATGTTCCGCAGTTTCAGCAGATGTTTGTAATGTTTAAAAACCCGATTTTAGGCGTTTTAGCAGGTACCATTCTTACCGCAATCATCCAGAGTTCATCTGCTTCTGTCGGTATTCTGCAGGCACTATCAGTAAC
>JAEIGA010008205.1_pt1 | contig 15820 bp, 12 predicted proteins | sample 9270691 | NCBI WGS metagenome assembly JAEIGA01 (sample SAMN17057246, study PRJNA624740) | gut metagenome | biome: biome; isolation source: fecal sample | host: Bos grunniens | place: China: Xizang | collected 2019
GTGAGGCAAAGAAAGCAGGCTCACTTGCGGGAATAGATGTTGTTACTCTTGATGTTGGCGATCTTCTTCCCAACGGGTGCTCCATAGAACAGAGAGACAAGCTCATTGCTCTTATAAAAAAGGTTCAGCCTGACTTTATCATTACACATAGTCCCACAGACTACATGCCTGACCACCTTGCTGTGCAGAAGCTTGTGTTTGATGCATCCTTTGGTGCAAGTGTGCCTCACTATGGCGCAGAAGGAAAGGCTGCAGTTGTGCCCATATTCTATATGGATAACCTTGCGGGTATGAACTTCCTTCCCACAGAGTATGTGGATATAACAGATGAAATAGAACTTAAACTTCAGATGCTCGAATGTCATGAAAGTCAGCTTAAATGGATGAGAGACCACGATGGCATAGATTTTGCAGACTTTGTACGTACCTGCTCTAAGTTCCGCGGACTTCAGTGCGGTGTGCCTTATGCAGAGGCATTTACGCAAGAGTTGGTATGGCCAAAGGTGGTAACCAAACGCTTACTCCCATAGGTTAGGGATGTAAAAAAAGCGCAGACCGAAAAAGGAACTGACAAAATATAGGTTGGTACAATAGCAAAAATACATAAAACGTATAACTTTTGCTCTTTGACCTTGAGCTTTATAAGGAAGAAAAACCCTTGGGGTTTTTCTGAAAAAGGTATTCCTTTTTCTCTGTCCCAACTGCGCCCTTCGATGTACAAAAGTACACCTTCGGGCAAACCCTGCGCTACGCTTGGGCGCAGTTTGAACATTCTGCATCTTTTTTTCCTATCCCTGCACGGGATGTAAAAAGCGCAGACCTTGCCACTATCTTGTCATTCTGAGCGAAGCCGCAGGCGAAGTCGAAGAATCTCAAGTACAAGGAAAATTAATACATAAACTAAAAATTATAATAAAGGAGAAATGAAAAATGGATTTTTTATCAACAGTTAAAGGCAGTCTTTTGGAAGGCTTCTATCCCAAGGGCTGGGATCTTGAAAAAATTGACAAATGTTGTGATATGGGATTAAAGAGAGAAGATTTCTGGCACAAGGATTTCAATCCCATTGAATGTGACAATATCTACGAATTCGACACCCTCATGGGCCATGAAATTGCCATGCAGATAAAGCTTGCTGCCGAAAGAGGCGAAAAGCTTGCCATGATTCTTCCAGTAGGCCCCATGGGTATGTATAAGTGGGCTGCATACTTCATCAATGAATGGGATGTGGACTGCTCCCATGTGTACACCTTCAATATGGACGAATGGTCCGATGCTGACGGCAATACTTTGGATAACACAAACACAGCTTCCTTTGAATACAGCATGAAAGAGGCTTTCTTCAACAAACTCAACAAAACCATTCCCGATGCTCAGAGAAACTTTGCCACCAAGGAAAACCTTCCCACATACCCCGGCAAGATAGCAGCTCTCAAAGCAGAAGGTGCAAAGCTTGTTCTTGTATTCGGCATAGGCAGAATGTGCCACATCGCTTTCTGGGAGCCTCAGTTTGCCGATGAATATGCATCTGTTGAAGATTGGAAGGCAGAATGCTACCGCATAGGCGCTAAGCTTCACCCCCTTACCATAGAGCAGAATGCTCTCACCAGCTTCAAGAGCCGCACAACTCTTGTTCCTTGCAGAGCAAACACAATAGGACCCGGTCTCTTCCTTCAGGCAGACTACATCATTGGCGGATGCGATGGTGTCCTTGGTCGTGGCATGGGCTGGCAGGGCATGAGCTTCTTAACCACTCTCCACTATGGCCCCGACATGAATATTACATCTACATTTATGCCCACACTCCCCGGCAAGCTCTTCTACCTTAAAGAACTTGCAGGCCCCCTTGTGGCTGAATGTAACTGATAAACAAAAAGGAGAAAGCATATGCTTTGTAAAATAAAACCTGTTGTTACACCAAACGAAAAAGCAAACCGCACCCTTATGTTTGCGGCAAAAGAACTGCAGAAATACTTAAGAATGGTTATTGATGAAGAAATACCCGTAATGGCTGCATCAGAGGCTACACCCGAAGAAAAGGTAATCTACATTGGCGTGGATCTTTGCAAATGCATTCCCGAAGTTGCAGATAAATACCGCGACGATGCAATAGGCATCAATGTGGAAAACTTTGCCGGCGTCATAACCGGGTGCAACCCCCGTTCCGTGCTTATAGCCGTGTACAGATTTTTAAGAGAAAAAGGCTACAAGTTTATCCGCCCCGGTAAAGATGGCGAAATAATCCCCGCTTCCATAGACGGTTCTTTGGTTAAGCTTGCAGAAAAAGCTTCCTACAGACACAGAGGTATGTGCATGGAGGGAGGTATGTTCCAGGAGGAACTTTGTGATGTGGCAGACTGGCTTCCCAAGGTGGCTATGAACGAATATTTTGTTCAGTTCCGCCTTCCCAGAACCTTCTTTGACCGTTGGTACAATTCGGAAAACCCCTACACCGAAAGCAAGGCTCTCACCACCGAAGAAATTCAAGCCATGATTAAAGACTTTGAAGACGAACTTTCCAAGAGAGACATTATGTATCAGGCGGTAGGTCACGGCTGGACAAGCGAAGCCTTCGGCATGGAAGGAAGCTCCTTTGACCCCACAGACATTGAACCTACAGAAGAACAGAAGTCCATCATGGCGCTTCTCAAGGGCAAGAGAGAAATGTTCTACAAAACACCTCTCTTTACAAATCTTTGCTATTCCAGACAGGATGTACGCGATTCGGTAACCGACAATATTGTTAAGTATTGCGAAGAACATCCGCAGGTGGATTATCTCCATTTCTGGCTTGCAGATGCTACAAACAATCATTGCGAATGTGACGAATGCAGAAAGAACATTCCTTCCGAATACTATGCAATGATGCTGAATGACCTTGACAGAAAGCTCACAGAAAAGGGTATAGATACCAAGATAGTATTCCTTCTTTACTATGACCTTTTGTGGAAACCCTTAAAGAACAAAATTCAAAATCAGGACAGATTCACCCTGATGTTTGCTCCTATAGGCAGATCCTATTCCTGCTCCTACGACGCCAATGCTCACGGTGAAATGAAGCCCTTTGTGTTAAATGACCTTGAGTTCCCCCACGGCATAGGCGATACCTTGGAATATTTAAGAGACTGGCAGAAGGATTTTGGCGGTGACAGCTTTGTATTTGACTATCACTTTATGTGGGATCACTACTACGATTTTGCACAGTACAAGCATGCACAGATTTTAAGTGACGATATAAAGAATCTGGAAAGTATCAAAATAAACGGCTTTGTAAATTGCCAGGTTCACAGAGTATTCACACCCACATCCCTTGGCATGAATGTCCTTGCAGAAACCCTCTGGAACAAGGAAGTAAGCTTTGATGCCGTTTGCCAAAATGTTCTTAAGGCAGAATACGGCGATAAGTGGGAGAGTGTAAGAGATTATCTCAAGGCTCTTTCCGACAACAACTATGCAAAGCTTCTTCGCAAGGAAGAAAAGTACGACGATACCTACAAGGCAAAGCTTGAAGCATCATTAAAAATCCTTTCAGACTACAAGGCGGAAATAGAAAAAGGTCTTTCTTCCGACTTGGCTCCAAACTGGAAGAAGATGGAACTCCACAGCAAACTCTATGCCCTTATGGTGGAATATGTTCTTAAATACGGCACCGACGAAGCCGAAGAAATAGGCAAAAAAGTTGTGGATACCGCTTACAAATATGAAGATGAATTCAAAGATGTTTTCGATGGTTCCTATTTTGTAAGCACCTTTACACTTCATTATCCCGAAAGATTAAAGCTTGCCAAAGAACAGTAAAAAGCAGAATTTATGGAGGTGCATGAGGATGCACGAAATTATTGTAAACGGAAGCAGCGACTATTACATAGTTGGTTCGGAGTTTTCCGATGAGTGTGAGCGCTACGCCGCCTCCGAACTTCAAAAGTATATATATCAAAGCACCGATGTGCTTTTGCCTTATTTTGCAGAGCGTTGCGAAAAACGCGGCAAGGAAATACTTGTGGGAAACGGTACAAGAGATGTGTTTCTCACGGAAGATGAGATTGGGAGAATAGGAGAGGAAGGATTTATTATAAAATCTGTTGGTGAGGATGTGCTCATTGCAGGTAAAACCTCCAGAGGTACTCTCTACGGAGTGTATACCTTCCTTGAAAAATATTTTGGCTTCAGGGCGTTTACCAAAGATGTGGAAAAGGTTGACAGGATAGATGCTCTTGCTCTCCGAGATGTTTACATATGCGAGTCCCCTGCTTTTGAGTACAGAGATGCATATTTCCGCAATGCCTTTAATGGCGAATTTGCCGCAAAGGCAAAGCTCAATTCCACCCTTACTGATTCTTCGAGGGCCAAGGGAGGAAACCTGAAATTCTACAACTGTCACCATTCGTTTAATGACCTGGTGCCACCGCGGAAATATCTTGAAGAGCACCCGGAATACTACTCCCTTGTGGATGGCAAAAGAGTGCCCATTCAGTTGTGCCTGTCTAACCCCGATGTGTTGGATATAGCTACCAATCAGGTCTTTGAGTGGATAGAGCAAAATCCTCATTGCCGTGTATTCTCTGTGGCGCAAAACGATGAAGTAACCGACACACCTCACTATTGCACCTGCCCGGAGTGTAGAGCTATTGATGAATATGAAGGCTCCCCTGCAGGAAGCGTAATTCGTTTTGTAAACAAAGTTTGCCAAAGGGTTACCGAAAAATATCCCGATGTGCTTATACACACCTTTGCTTTTACATATTCGCGCAAGGTGCCAAAATATGTTAAGCCACACAAAAACGTTATTGTCCGCCTTGCCAATATAGAGTGTGAGTGGGGCAGATCCTTTGAAGAAACAGCCAAGCTTAAGCCAAGCAGCAAAACAGCAGAGTTTTTGCAAAGCATAAAGGAATGGAGCGCTGTTACCGACAGACTTTACATATGGGATTACGCCGTAAACTTTGCAAACTATCTTCAGCCTTTCCCCGTGTTCTATCAGCTTGCCGAAAATATAAGGCACTATAGGGATATGGGTGTAAAGGGTGTTCTCCAGCAAGGTAATTTTTCCTATGGAGCCGGGGCGTCTTTGGACGACCTCAAAATATATGTTATGTCAAAGCTCTTTTGGAATCCGGACGCCGATGTGGAAGTTCTTATAGATGAGTTTACCCAAGGGGTGTACGGCAATGGCGGAAAGTACATAAAGGAATACGTAGACCTTATTTCAGGTGCGGTTTCAAATAGCACCATGACCCTCTATGACTTCCCCGACAGCGAGTACATTACAGACGAACTTGTGGAAAAATCTTTGGAACTTTTTGACTTGGCGGAAAAAGCCGAAAGCGGCGAAACCCTAAAAAGAATTCAGCGGGAAAGACTTGCCATGGAATATGTCCGCATTACACGAATTGCCGACAATGATATCAGAGCAAAGGAAACCGATGTTTTTGCTCTTAAGGTAAAGGAGTTTAAACTCACAGAGATTATGGAAAGAATAGACCTTTCACTTTCTTTTGACTTTATGAAAAGAGAGCCCTTTGCCGGAAATCGTGATGGTAAATATACGGTATATTATTTAGTGAAATAACCCATAAAAACAGCAGAAAGATTTTGATGTTTTCTGCTGTTTTTTGTTTGCAAAAGTAACAACAGGGTGATATAATGATTGTAACAAATGACAATGCATGAAATATTTGTTAAGGAGGAATAAAAATGCAAAAAATGAATAATTATCTCAGCCAAAAAATATCGTTTATATCCATGGTAAGTATGCTTGCGGTAGTGTTTGTCCATGCATACAATTACACAGACACATTTTTGCAACCCGGCACAATTATAACCGAAGGACTCCACCCCGGTGCTTGTATTCAGTTTGCAATTTCAAATGCACTTACAAGATACGCAGTGCCGTTCTTTTTCATGATTTCCGGATTTCTGTTTTTCAAAGACAAAGAATTCGGTGTGGCTACATATGGAAAACAGGTTAAAAAAAGATGCAGATCTGTTCTTAGCGTATTTCTTATTTTTTCTGTTCTTTCCTTCGCAGTGTGTTATCTTGTGTACAGATACACAGGCTCCGGCATTATCCCTATGATAGATGAAAGAATAGATAAAAGCTGGTACCATTATATTCTCCAGAATCCCTTTGCATTTCAGCTTTGGTTCTTGGCACAGCTTTTTGTTATGTGTATTGTAAGCCCCGTGGTTTATTTCCTTGTAAAAAAGCTCAGAGTTGTTGCTTTGTTGCCTTTGGCGGTTCTTTGGTTTTTGGACAAGGGGCTTTCCTATGGTGGGTTTACCATATTCAATTGTGATGCATATATGTTCTTTACACTTGGTGCATACATAGCTGTAAACAAGGTCAATATCAAAGGTCTTTACCAAAAGACCGAAAACAAGGCTATGTGGATAGTTTCTGCCATAGTGTGGCTCTCCCTTACCGGTGTGTACACCTACATCTGTGCAACCGCAAAGGAAAGCACCTACATTCAGGTTCTTCTCTTTAAGCTTATTGAGCTTGCGGGCATCAGTTTCATATGGTTCTCCTACGACAGATTAAGCCAAAAGTTTTTTGAAAACTCCGTTACAAAAACTCTCACTAAAAACAACTTTATGGTTTACCTTTTGCACGAACCTTTGATGCATATAATCTTTATGTGGATAGTAACATACCACACCTCGGATCTTGTGCATGCACTGTTGTATTTCCCCTTGCCTGTTGCCATAATTCTTGTATGTGCATACATAGGAAAGTTTTTAAGAAATAAATTCCCTCGCTTAAACAGCATACTTATCGGCGGAAGATAAAATGTACCTCTTAGGTAGAAAACCAGACAAATACATTCACGAATCTTATAAAAACAGGATTCAAAGCTTTTATTCCATCAAGAACATACTATCAGAAATTATAATTAACTATTTGTAAAGGAAGTGTTTTTATGAAAGCATGTGTTATTCAGCCCCCATATTCCAGAGATTTATCTCTTTCGGAAGAGTATTTTAACTACAAGCTTCAAAAACTTAATGAATGTGACGAAAGTATGGATATAATAGTTCTTCCCGAGTACAGCGATGTACCCTGTGCCACTACCAATCTGGAAGAAACTCTTTACTATCACAAAAAATATATAGACATTCTTTTAGATAAATGCAAGGAAACCGCAATCCGTTGCAATTCTCTTGTGTTTGTAAATGCCCTTTGTCCAATAGGGGATAACTACCGCAATACCACCTATTGCTACAATCGCAATGGCGAGCTTGTGGGTAAATACTTTAAAAAGCATCTTCCCCCCTTGGAACTTGAAACCCTGGCTTTGGACTCTGCCTATACCTTTGAACCCTCCGAGCCATATGTTATAGAAATCGAAGGCTTGAGATACGGCTTTTTAACCTGCTATGATTTCTATTTTTATGAGGCATTTGCCAATATTGCAAGAAACAATGTGGACATCATCATAGGCTGTTCTCTCCAAAGAAGCGACAGCCACGACGCTATAGAAACAATGTGTCGCTTCCTTGCCTACAATACCAATGCCTATGTTATCCGTTCTTCCGTCAGCTTTGACGAATCTTCCACCATATGCGGTGCAAGTATGATAGTTCATCCCACAGGCAAGGTTCTTGCCAATATGGGTGGCAAGTTTGGCATGGCAACTGCAGAGTTTGACCCCAAGGATAAGTACTATAAGCCTGCAGGCTACGGCAATCCCGATGCCTCTCACTATGAATACATAGAATACGGCAGAAAGCCCTGGCAATATCGCCCCGGCGGAAGTGCCATTGTAAATGACGACAGATGGATGACATATCCCAGAGTTTGCGCTCACAGGGGATTTAGCTTTGTAGCTCCCGAAAACAGCCTTCCCGCTTTTGGTGCGGCGGTTGCCCTCGGTGCTCAGGAAATAGAGTTCGACCTTTGGACCACCAAAGACGGCAAGTGGGTTTCCATTCACGACAATGTATTGGACAGGGTTTCCAATGGCACAGGCAATGTTTGGGATTACACCTTGGATGAGCTTCGCACCTTGGATTTCGGTTCTCACTTTTCCAAGGATTTTGAAGGTCTCAAAATTCTTACTCTGGAAGAAATTCTTCAAAAATTTGCTTGTCACACCGTAATGAATATTCACATCAAAACCCAAATGGAATACCGCGGTGTTGACGAGATTTATTCCGACGAAGAACTTATGGATATGATAAACACCATACGCAAGTATGATTGTGCAAACTATGTGTACTTTATGACAGTAAGCACTAAGCTTCACAAGAAACTTTCCGAGCTTTGCCCGGACATAGCTCGTTGCATGGGCGAGAACAGCGATAATCCCACTACCATAGTAGACAGAGCTATAGAGTGCGGATGCCAAAAGGCTCAGCTTTTCCACACCAAGCTTTTGCCCGGCCTCATAGAAAAGGCGCATGATAACGGCATTTTGTGTAACCTTTTCTACTGTGATGAACCGGAAGAAATACAGAAATATCTGGATATGGGTATAGATTGTATACTCACAAATAACTACCTTGCAGTAAAGAATGCTTTTGAAAAATCAACGAAAGGAAATAACTGATATGAAAATATTTGACTGCCACATACATCTTGAGGAAGTTCTTCCAAAGGCAGAGGATATACTCGGTAAAATGGCAGAAGCCGGTGTTTACGGGGGATGCGTTTTTTCCTATCCGCCTGCAGAATACAGTGACAAGTACTGTGGTAAGACAAAGATAATACCTGCCGAACAAAGAGCCGAAGATGTTATCAGTGTCACCAAGGATTACCCCGACAGACTTTTCCCGGTTTTGTGGGTTCACCCTGCTGAGGAAGACATTGTAAACAAGGTTCAGCTTGCGGCGGACATGGGCATAGATGCATTTAAGATTATCTGCTCCAACTTCTATGTGTACGAAGAAAAGTCTATGGAGCTTTTAAAAGCCATTGCCAAAACAGGAAAGCCTGTTTTCTTCCACACAGGCATACTTTGGGATGGTCAGGTTTCTTCCAACTACAATCGTCCAATGAACTGGGAAGCCCTCATTCCCATAAAGGGGCTTCGCTTTGCCATGGGACACTGTTCCTGGCCTTGGCACGATGAGTGTATAGCTCTCTATGGCAAGTTTTTAAATGCCCTCACTGTGGGTGACACTGCGGAGATGTTTTTGGATATGACTCCCGGCACACCGGATTTTTACAGAGATGACCTCATAAACAAGCTTTTTAACATAGGCTACGATTTTGGTCACAACCTTTTGTTTGGTACCGATTGCTCTGCCGACCACTACAACAGCGAATGGACTGCAAAGTGGCTCAAAAAAGACGGTGAGCTTATGGATAAATATGGGGTTGGCAAAAAGGTAAGAGAAGACATATACTACAACAACCTTCTGCGCTTTTTGGGCAAAACCGAAGTTAAGATTTCTCACTTAAGTCCTGTTCCCGACAACGCCAACACCTGGACTGCCAAAGGGGAGGACACAAGAGAAATAATTGAATACTGGTACAAAAAGATAGGCTTTAATCCTAAGTTTGATGATGAATTTTATAAGGCATTAAAGGAAATAGAAATTCCCGATTACACACGCATTGAAACCTATGACCTCGACTCCCAAGACGGCAAAAAGAACCTTCTTTCCTATCTTTACATGTGCGAGGAACTCAAAACAGTATACGAGGAGAAGGGCATAAGCGAAGAGATTCTTTTGGATAACTTAAAGGATATATCTGTGTGGACAGACATATGGAGCGAGGTAAAGGGCGAGTTGTATCTCGGTGAGCTTCCTTGGCTTTCCAACCACATGACTCCAAGGCTCTTTAAGCTTGGCAGACTCCAGTTCTGCATGAGTACTCTTCCCCAAGATATACCCTCCAAGGGATTTAAAAAAGGTGACAAAAACATTGAAATCCACATTCCCGAAAGAGGCCCCCTGAACAATGACGAGTGCGTGGCTTCCATATCTCGTGCGAGGGAATTTTTCAAAAAATACTATCCTGATTATGACTACAAGTGCTTCACCTGTGATTCCTGGCTTCTTGGCTCCGACCCGGAGGAAATAGTAAGCCCCGAAAGTAACATAGGCAAGTTTTTAAGAATGTTTGAAATCATTCACCGCCATCCGCACGATTCCATTGTGCAGTATCTTTTTAAATGGAACACCCGTTGGGAAACCGTTGGCGAATTTGAAGCAAAGAGCTCCCTTGCAAAGGAAATACAAAGACGAGCTCTTGAAGGAAAGCACTTTGACGAGGGCTTTGGCATAATAGAAAAATAATCCAAACAAAAAAGGCGATGTGTCAATTATATGCACATCGCCTTAAAATATTTATTATAAAAGATTTATAACAAGCAGAGCTGCAAATGTAAGTCCCATTCCCAAAATACACTTTGCATTGAGCTTTTCTCTAAAGAAAACAACTGCCATAAGCGTAGACAAAATAAGTGCCGCACCCTGATTTAACGGATACATCAGCGCAGAGTCAAGCTCCTTTGCAGCAAGTGTCATAAAGTAGGAGTTTGCAAAGAGGAATATTGCCATTATTCCAATGTACCCTATGGTGGATTTTATAAGCTTTTTCGAGTGACCTTCTTCTTGTCGGTTTCCTTTTATAAGCACAAAACACATCACAATGGTTATCGCGGCAAAAACATAGGTGTAAAAGTTAAACGCCGCGTTTGAAACTTCGGAGTTGTTATGCACAAAAAGCTTTTGTGAAAAACCGCAAAGACCGTTTGCAATACCGGTAAGAAGAAGTATCATCACCGATTTAAAGGTTATCTTGCCGATGGAAGTGTTGCTGTAAGAGCACATAATTCCTGCGGATATCAGAAGCAGTACAAAGCCTATGTATTGATTGGTGCGAATATCTTCATTAAAGAATATTTTGCAAAGTATGGTTGTAAATATAACTCCAAGGGTAAGGAACACATCCATTACCATGTAAGAGCCGTTTTTAACCGACACAAGCCACAGTATTACAAATGCCGCCGTGCTTATTCCCGACAGGGCAGATATGGCAACCGTAGCCGGGTCTATGCAAAAACCCTTAAAGCCTCTCTCGGCAAAAACCATTACACAACCTATCAGTATGCAAAAAATCATCCTGAGGGAATTTGTAAGCATGGAGTCTTTAAATCCTTGTATGCGACCGCTTACCTTTTTTCCGCAAAAGCCTTTTCCGGCACCGGTAAAAAGGGCAATGGCCAAAAACAAATAGCCCATATTCAGCCTCTTTTCTTAATAATCAACTTTGTGTATTATACTCCTGTACTGTTTTTTTGTCAAGGTTAGCTCTTTTACAATAAACGATGTTTTTTAGAGCAAATATCCCCCGGCGCCGTTCTTGACAACAACTGTTGAAATTGATATAATTTAATGGTAATTTCAAATGCTTTTGATATGCGTTAAAAAGTAGTGCAGTATGTTGCCAAAATAAGTCAATGCAGTTATATTGTCGGTGTTGACCGGGCATTTCCCATGAATTATAATAATGAGAGATAAAAATATTTTTACGGAGAACTAAAAAATATGAAAAAATTCTCGAATTTTATTATGATGACAATAGGATGTGCACTCCTTGCATTGGGTGTATATTTCTTTAAAATTCCCAATGGATTTGCCACAGGTGGTGTCACCGGTATAGGCACAATTTTGGCATATTTTACGGCACCCTATATAACCGCAGGTGCCTGGATATGGATATTAAACATTGCTTTGCTTGTATTGGGTTTTCTTGTCCTCGGCAAAAAGACAGGCATCATGACGGTATATTGCAGTATGCTGTATTCTGCCATAACCTTTGTGTTGGAGTTTGTCGTGCCTCTTTCGGCACCTCTTTCCGATCAGCCCTTACTGGAACTTGTGTATGCAATGCTTCTTACATCCATAGGCTCTGCCATGATATTTAACTCCAATGCCTCCTCCGGCGGTACAGACATAGTAGCCCTCATCCTCAAAAAGTTTTCAGCTATAGATGTGGGCAAGGCACTTCTTGTTACAGATTTTCTTGTAGCGGCAAGCTCCTTTGCGGTTTTTGGCATCAAGGCAGGTTTGTTTTCCATGCTGGGTCTCTTTTCAAAGGCGTTTATAGTAGATACCGTTATAGAAAGCCTCAACACCTGCAAATATTTTGTGGTAATTACTTCCAAGAAGGATGAAATTGCCGACTACATTATCAATAACCTTCATCACGGTGTAACTGTGGATTCCGTTGTAGGTTACTACTCCGGTGAAGAAAAAACCATGATTCACACAGTGTGCAAGCGTATAGAGGCGGTTAAACTCAAAAGCAAAATCAAAGAAATAGATCCCCACGCATTTATTATTGTAACAACAAGCAGCGAAATAATAGGAAGGGGATTTAGAAGCATATAGAAAGGGGATAGTATATGGAAATTCAATACTATGGATATAATGAATATCTGGAAAGTGGAGGTTGCAGACTCTATACTGCTGTAATGCTTCCTTCAAAGGAAGGAAAATTCCCCACTGTTATAAAGCGCAATCCTTATGTAAATCCCACTACAGTATTTTCGGATGAAAAACTCCTTATGATGTACATGGCTGAAAATGAAAAGTGGCTTAAGCGTGGTTATGCAGTTGTATTTCAGCATTGCAGAGGCCGTGGCAAGAGTGACGGCGAGTGCGAACCCTTTGTAAACGAAAGAGAAGATGGTTTAAATCTTCAGGAATATATAAGAAAGCAGAGCTTTTACAACGGAGAGCTTTTCCTTTGGGGCGGAAGCTATTGCTGTGAGGTACACTATGCCACAGCACCCTTTGCCGATGACATAAAGGGTGCAATATTAAGAGTGCGTGATACCGAGCGTTACAGTTTCTTCTATCGCAATGGTCATTGCAAGGTTTCCCTTGGGGCAGACTGGTATGTTACCGAAATGTATAAGGTGCGAAACGGCGTCACCAAAAACTACTCCAAGAATACCTTTAATACCTTGCCCCTTTCGGATTTTACCAAAACCGTCTATGGCGAAAGCGTTCCCGATTTTGATGAATATTTTAAGCATCCCTCCAAGGATGACCCCTTCTGGGATACTCACCTTGGCGGAGGCAAGGAAAGATATGCACTCAGAGATGTAAAGATTCCCGTTCTTATAGAAACAGCCTGGTATGATATATTTGAAGGACCTATTTTTGATATGTGGCAGGATATGACAGATGAAGCAAAATCACGTTGTGCCTTTGTGGTGTCTGCCTATGACCACAGCGACAATCCCTCTTCAAGCCCTATACCATTCCCCAATGCCGCCAGAGCAGAAGAGTTCGGCGTGGAATATGATGTGGATTGGTTTGACTATGTTCGGGGCAAAAGGGAAGCTCCCATAGAGCCCGGCAAGGTTACATACTACAATATGTTCCTCAACACATGGTCCACAGACGATTTCTACACAGCAAAAGAAAGCATGAAATTCCCCCTTGGAGATAAGAGCGTTACATATACCTACAACCCCTTTGACCCGCCGGAATTTCCCGGAGGTCTTTCCTCCAACTTTGGTGGTGTAGCTTTCGAAAATCCTCCCGGTTCAAGATACGACATCATCACTGTATACACAGATATATTTAGCGAAAACACTCTTGTAAAGGGAAATATGACCGCAAAACTTACAGTTTCTTCGGATTGTGAAGATACCGACTTCTACATAAGGACAAGCATCACAAAGGATGGCGGAGACTATGGCATAAGAGAAGACATTCACTCCATAAGTGAGTTTTGTCCCAATTACACCCCCGGCGACAAGGTGGAGATAGATTTCACCTTCGATGAGCATGCCTTTATGGTAAAAACAGGGGAAAGACTCCGTATAGATATAGCATCTGCAGATGCCCGCAATTATGTACGCCATACAAATATGAGAGGTCACTATTTCTATCAGCCCACAGCAAAGGTTGCCCACAACACGGTGTATTTAAATGAATCCTATCTTGAAATACCGGTAGAATAATATTAAAACAAACAACCCAAGGCACATGATGCCTTGGGTTGCTTTGGTGAAAAGGACATTTACATTTCGGTACAACCGCATTTTGCAACGCATAGTGCCAGACAGGCAATAGATGCAAGTGTCAAAGTGAAAAAGCCTGCAAGTAAGCCAAAAATAACGGCACCGACGGCACTGGTGGCGGCAAAGGTTATGCCCAGAAGCAATACTGATGTCAGCACTGTGCCCAAAGTTCCTGCAAGGATACCTCCAAGGGACGAACACACACAGCTTGCTCTGCCTCCCATGCGTATAAGCGCACTTGTAATTGGTGTAGATGCAAGCACCACGATAGCAATGCCGAAAAGCACCCACAAAAATGCCGGTGTCACATTAACAATGGCGGTATAGCGGAGTATAGCACCAACAATACCTATACCGATAGCTACTATAACACCAATAAGACTGCATTGAGGTCTGCAATTACAATTTGTCATATTATCACCTCCTGTATATTGTATGAAAAACCCCTTGGAAAGGTACCTGTATAATTGACAAATTAACCGATATAAAGTATACTGTAATGGTAAAGTTTCTTGCAAGAAAGAGGTTTAATATGAAGTTATATAAAAGATATTTTGCACCGTTTTTTTGGAGTCTTACAGCACTTATTCTTCTTGGGGCAGGTGTGTTTGCCTATGTCAGCAGTAACAGAGATATTGTAGCTTTTTCCAGAGTGCTTGGTGTGGCTATGTTTGTTGCCGGTGTGCTGAACCTTTGTGTATGCTACGCAGGTCACCACACCATACACGGTGTCCGTTGGTTGGAAGCCGATGCTGTAACCACAATGCTTCTTTCCATGTTCCCGCTTTTTAATGATATAATCTTCCCCGATGTAATTCCTTTCTTTTTTGGAGTGTGGGAACTTTTTTCGGGTATACTCAAACTAAGCGATACCGCAGAGCTTAAACACGACAATATGAAGTGTTGGAGAGGCTTTGCAATAATAAGTGCATTCGAGCTTGTCTCCGGCACAATGTCGCTTTTAAAGCCTGTAGAGATAGCAGTGGGCTTTAACCATGTAATCGGCATCATATTCTTTGTTCACAGCTTTGGCTTTGCATTAAAAGCAATAATGTACAGAGAGCTTGTAAAATAATACGACACGGAGGAATATTCTATGAAAAAGACGGTTGTAAGTATAGTAATTATGGTTTTGATTATAGCAGGTCTTTCGATTTTTGCTAAGCAGGCTGAGTATTTTCCTGCAAAATGTTCTCTTCCGTCAAAGGAAAATTGTGTTGAGAAATCGGGTGAGGGCTATTGGAATTCTTATGAGTTCTGGCAGGAAATTGCCGACTGGAGTGCTTTTAAAGGGGAAAAGGATTCCAAAAAGATAGCACAGGAGTATATTTTAATCCGGTGTGAATCTTTTATAGGTACAAGGTGTCTCCATGTAAAAATATACACGGACAAAACCGGCAAAATAACTGATGAATATTCCAAAGAAGGCGAAGAAAAAGTCAGCTATGCCAATGAAATATCCTTGAACGCAGAGCAGACAGGAGAAATTATATATCTTATCAAAAACAGCGGCTTCTGGGCAAAACAATGTGATACTCGGTATGGTCTGGACGGACACAGTATAAATATAGAGGGTGTAAAAGCCAATAATTATAATTTCCTTGATTCCTGGTGCCCGAAGCCGGATAGCGTTGAGTGGAAAACATATTATGGTGTGTACGATCTCTATCAGAAGTGGCGATAAAAGTATAAAATAACTGTTTGTTTGAAGGAGGATTATATATGAACGAATATATTGCAAATAATTCAAGATATAATGATATGGTCTACAATCACTCCGGTGAAAGTGGCTTGAAGCTCCCCGCAGTATCTTTGGGATTGTGGCACAA
>JAEIGA010008206.1_pt1 | contig 15819 bp, 16 predicted proteins | sample 9270691 | NCBI WGS metagenome assembly JAEIGA01 (sample SAMN17057246, study PRJNA624740) | gut metagenome | biome: biome; isolation source: fecal sample | host: Bos grunniens | place: China: Xizang | collected 2019
ATCACAATCACATGGATACAATCGCCAAGCATGCGGCGAAACAAATGTGATAGGAAGCAACAATCCCAAAGCCAAGTTAACCGAGAACGATGTGCGATTTATTCGACAATGCTATCTTGAACATAGAAAACAGCGCGAAGTATATCAACATTTCCAAAACAAAGTAACATTCAGTTATTTCCAAGCAGTTTGGGAAGGACGCAGCTGGGTCCATATCATGCCAGAGGTATTTACCGAAGAAAATAGTACATATTATCGACTCTATAATAGTTTAGGTGAAAAAGGCGCCGCCGCTGCTTTCACTGACCAAGAAGTGCAATACGCACGTCAGAGATACGTTACAGAGTCCGCCAAAGAGATTTATCAAGAGTTTCAAGATAGAGTGACATACCAAACATTTCAAGCAATGTTATGGGGACATACATATTATCACCTACCCATTTACTCCAAGAAAACAAAAACTTGGAAGCAACCTCAGCCTGTATCGACTATTCCCGGACCGGGGAAGTAAGGGTGCTATTGATACGCACTTTGAAATGGAGTTCTACGCAAGTAGTAAGATATAGTCAGCGCACGTCGAAATACGTGATTCCGTGGGACATATCAGTACTCTGTTGCTCACCCTTTTCTATCGCTTCATGCCTGAGTTAATTTACTCCGGTCATGTATACAGAGCAATGCCGCCTCTGTATAAGGTAAAGCCTAAGCGCGGCAAGGAAGAGTACTTGTACGATGACAAGGCTCTGGAAGATTACCGAAAGAAGCATTCTGGATTTGATATCCAGCGTTACAAGGGACTTGGCGAAATGAACGCAGAACAGCTGTGGGAAACCACCATGAATCCCGCAACTCGCAAATTGAAGCAGCTCACCATTGAGGACGGACGTGAAGCCAGCCGGCTCACCTCTACCCTGATGGGCGATGATGTACCTTCTCGCAAGGCATACATCATTGAGCATGCAGACCAGGCTCTAATCGACGTATAACAGAACACCCCTTGTGCAAAAAGCACAAGGGGGTGTTTTCTTTTGACAAATGAACTGCAAATCTTAGGATATCCAGCAAAAATAAGCTGTGCACAAAAATCCAAATACTGTCTTAATTAAAACAGAAAACATTTAGGAGGAATCCACGTGAAAATTCGTACCGATTTTGTTACCAACTCTTCAAGTTCCAGCTTCATTACCTTCAATATCAAGAATCCGGAACTCTTTGAATATCTACAGTCACTGGGTATCCAGATTAAAAATACAGACCCCGGTGAATTCCATGACGGCATGTCCATTGTGCTGCCCTCCGGCGAAACAAAGGAATACTGCTACATCGAGGAAGCAGACGATATGCCCTCTATTTCCGAAATGCCTACCGCTGCGTGGATTGTCATGTCTATGCTCGCAGAAGTAGGTAGATATTATCCCGCTCCTGAGCTCGATGAATACGACGAGTTTACACTCGAACTCATCGATATCCTTAATGCCGCAGGTATCACCAACCTCGATAAGGAACAGTGCGAGGAGTGGGACCACGAAGAACTCGAATCCCAGGTCATGAACGCATTGGCTCGCTTCGCGACAACCACCGAATCCGCAGAAATCGAACTGAACTCCGGCTTCGAGGGCGAAATCTGCTTCTTGGAGTACGCTGTCGCCCGTAACGGATATGAGCTCAATATCAGCATGAGCGATGATGTCGAAGAATCAGATGGTTACGATATCGATGGGCTGAAGGTCGCAATTACCGGTAAGACCGAATACTTTGATAACCGCGAAGAATTAGTTGAGTTCATCGAAAGCCTCGGCGCTACCGTCGTAAGCAGCGTCACCGGTAATACTGACTTGCTGATTTGCAATGACCTTGCAGAAGATTCCAGCAAGATGAAGAAAGCTCATGAGCTCTGCATCCCCGTCATTTCCGAAGAAGGCTTCATCCGTCGTTACGATGATATCGCTAACTTCGGCGTAGAAGACGAAGAAGATGATTTGTACGAGGAGCTGTTTGAATGCACCTATGAAGGCGAATTCTACGCCATGTTCCACCGCTATGGCATCGGTACCGTCACACGTACTAAGCCGCCTAAGGGAGGTAAGAAAAAGTGAAATTCCGCTCTGATTTCGTAACGAATTCCAGTAGTTCCAGTTTTGTAACGGTTCGACTGTATTCTGAAGCAGCCACCATCCAATACCAGTCACCCGATGTCTATTGGGAAGAGGACTCCATTGAGAAAATGCTGCGTAAGGTTCAGAAGTGTAAGACCATGGAAGAACTGATGAAAACCTTGCAGATTTCTCCCGATGATGTGCTGTGGTACTCCAATAGCGATACCATTACGATGGATGAACTCACTAAGGTCCGCATCGCAAGCGGATATATCCTGCACGGATACGAGGTCAACGAAGCTATCGCTGATGGCGAAATCGACGACGACTCCGTGTTCGATGACGAGGGTCGCGTGCTGGAAGGCACTGCCTATGTGCGCGATATGAAAACCAAGAAAATTACACCCGACAAAATTGACGCTGACGATGGATACGGCGTCTGATAAGGAGAATCCATGAAGATACGCACCGACTTTGTTACCAACTCCTCCAGCTCCTCCTTTATCCTGGCGTTCAAGGATGAGCATGACTTTAATAAGTTCCTGGACTTCTGTGACGATTATGGTTATAAGCCCGCCGGCAAGCTGATGCAGCGCTGCCGCAAACGCGCCGAAGGAACGATGGATGAAATCAAGGCATCTGCTATTGAGAACATCCGCCATTGGCTCACTTGGGACCAGGCCCGCGAATACTGCAAAGAGCGCATTGACCAGAGTCTCGAATTCCGCGAGAAGCTGCGGCTGGAAGACGAGATTAAAGCCACCGATGAGTATAAGGCATTCATCGAGACTACGCTGGCAACTACTCGCTACGCCGAACACGTTGATAAAATTAACGCCGCTGAGTTCATTATCTCGGATACTATCTGGGATAGTAGTGGTGGTCTGCTGGAATTTGCAATCCGTGAAGGACTGCTGCGCACATTCCGTGATTGGTTTGTCTATCAGGAGGATATTGGCTAATGGAAATTGTCGAAATCGGCATTCTGTTGCATAAGCCCCTGGAATACTACGATGAGTTGCTGACAAACGCCGGCGCGTACAATGTGTTCAACTGCGAAACACATGATGTGTATTGGACATACCACGATTTGCGCGGCATGACCGAAAAACAGATGAAGAATGCATGCATTCGTTATCGGCAGGTCACCAACCTCGCCAGTGATAAACCAGGACCCGCGGTAATGCAAAATTACCCAATGGCTGATAAAAGAAGTGTTGGTGAATTCTTTATTCCCGTGGAAACACTGGAAGCCTTCGATAAGGGCTTGCAAGCACAAGGATATATGAAGGTATTCGACACGCATAAGTTCGATTACCACTATGCAACACTCAGCATGCGAAGCCGAATTCAGTTGCAGCAAATCGATAATCTGGGACTGGTTGTATATTACGACAATCCGGATTATTATCATATGCAGACGGATGAACAACGCGTTGCTTTAATTCGCGAGCTCAATGGCTTTGGGTTTGGTATCCCTGAAAACCAAATGGGAATCGATAAACTTCGCACTCTTTACAACGGCGAATTGTGTTATAGCGCAAATCAAAATGCATAAAGAAATCCCCGCCGAAATTCGGCGGGGATTATGTTATCTGTGCGATTCAATAATATTGCGAATGTCCTGTCTAAAATATAGCTCTACATTCCAATACTTTGCATACTGATTCAGCTCTGCACAACGCTTTCGTACCGCTTGCCGTTCTTCCTTCGTCAGGTTCGCATATCCATAAGTGCGATATGCAATATATCCAAGCAGTCCAGCAATTGTGCCAGTAATCGGAATAAGATACCAAAGACGAGCATCAACCACAAACATAACAATGCCAAGCATTAAAATCAAAAATGCACCACCAAGTAGCCCAATGCGAGCAGCCATTTTAGAGTCCCCATCTTGTTTATGGTCTACCCAATTTGCTAATTTATCACATTGCGCCTGCAACTCTCGACGCTGCGTTTCGCGGTAAGCCTCATACTTATCACGATAAGCACGCCAAGAGTCATCCAGGAGGGCACCAGATAATACTTGAATTTTACCCAAGCATTTACATAATAACTTATATTCTTCACTGGATAAAACCAAATTTTCTTGTTCTCTGGTTAATGCCCTTGCTAATCCCATCCACGCATCAATTTGAAGCGGATGAGATTTTGCCATTTTTGAAAAACATGTAATTGCTTCTTGCCACTTTTGTTCAAAGAGCAAGCCTTCGCCGTTCATCAATTCAGAGCGCACATACAAATCTTGCAGGTTCTCATGAGAACCATCGTTATTGGCAAAGGTCATCGTCTTGCACCGAGGACACAGAGCCATCGTTCCGTTGGCAACCAATTTCAGTGGGGTGCCACACTTTGCGCATGTATCGGCGAGCATAATACCCTCCTTACTTACGTGGTGCTACATAAGTCTTAACCTTTTGACTCATGTCAATTTCCACGCCGGAGCGCTTAGCGCTCTGCATAATACGGTCCACAGTCTTTTTAATGTCTTCAACATCGTTGCCCGGAAGTGAAACCTTTTTGGAATTAGAACATAGACCCAAAATGAAGAGCAACAAGCCAATTGCACCAACAGCACCTGCAATATACAGATACCAAGTGTGCACCAAATACTTGAAGTACCAAGCACCAGCTAAACCGCCACCAATCGCCAAGAGAATAAAGCCAAGAGTGATATAAGTACTACGCATTGCTTTCTTATTAGCAACCAATGTGGATAATTGACGATGCGACCGCATGACCACTTCGTCATACTCACGCTGCAATTTGCGGCGCATCGCATCTTTTTGCTGCGCCTCACGCTGCAGGCGGTCTTCCTCATTCTCTAAATAGGCATCCCAAGAATTATCAGCGATGTATAAATTCAAGGTACGTGCCTTGTACACATTAGACTGAATTGCATGGAACATGCTGGCATTGATTTCATGGCATGCTTTCTCATGAGATATTGCACGCGCAATACCCAACCATGTACGAGCATCATGCGGATACTTATCCGCGAGCTCAGTAAACACATCGTATGCTTTGCGCCATTCTTTAAGCTGTAAGAAGGAATTGCCGTTCTTAATGCCCATTTCCAATGTCTGACCATGTGCTGAATGCGCATACGCGTCAACCGCATTCGCAATTACGAATGGGGTAGCACAAGCAGAACAAACAGCTGCGCCACTTGCATCATCAACGTCAAGGATAATGCCACATGCAGGACATTGTGCTTTTACCATAGACATATTTCGTTCCTACCTTTCGTATATTTTTGCTCATTCTAATTAAGACAGAGCGTCTGATATTTGTGCATCCCAAAAATCACATCAAATTACTTGACTTTTCTTTGAAAATATGGTATAATACTAACACGAATAGCAATATTTCCCACAAAAGGAGATGTTTTCATTGAAAAATACTAAAATCATGCTTGTCGGCGGAACATTTAATTATGCTGGCGGAAAATCCTCTGGCGTTGTTTCCAAAATGATAGCTGTACTTAACGCAGCCTTCCCCGAACCTACGTGCTATAACGGGGGATTTGTAGATGAGTTGCATTCGCAGATTTTGCCCCAAGCTGCTGACCATGATATCGTTATCTGGATGCCGAATGTTCCGAACGACGCACCCAAGATGCGAAATGTCAAAGAAATTAATCCCAAGGTCATTCTTGTCTCTTCTAAACGCAATGATAATGCGAAGTACGCATTCTCTGAGCTTATCAATCGCGCATTACAGCAGAAGAGTAATCTGGTCATCGAATTCACCAGATATGAAGAAACCGGCGCATTTGGTATGCGCGTCTTTGACCCGTTGGGCACTCTTTATTATCGCGGTAGCGATGTTGTACAAATGACCATCGAAGTCTGCCGCAGAGCCATGGCGCTAAAACGCTTCACTCGCGTACAGTCCGTACAGGTTGAGGGTGATAAAACAGCACCCGAACAAACCGAGTTCTTTGAGTTTGCTCGCGGATGCTCTGATATTTTCCACAATCTCATCAATCCCGACGCTGGCGTAACCCGCTTTCTCGGTAATATGAGCTTTCGCTGCCAAAATGGATTCCCCTCCTTCCGAGGAGATGACGGCTTAATTTACGTCAGCCGCCGGAATGTCGATAAGCGTTATATCAACGCAGAATCCTTCGTGCCAACATATCGCGGTGAAGACGGCAAGGTATGTTACTACGGCGAAAATAAACCTTCCGTGGATACTCCGATTCAGCAACGTCTTTACGAGCTATTCCCGCAGATGAATTACATGCTGCATGCTCATTGCTACATCAATCTTCCCGGCACCGTCAAAACCAAGCATCCCGTACCCTGCGGAGCACTGGAAGAGGTACAGGAAATTATCAACGCCACCATGTATAACGGAATGCAAGAGCATAAGCTGATTACCGTTAATTTGGTTGGTCACGGTTGTATTATCATGGCAGCAACTATGGACGAAATCAAGAGCATCCCTCATGAAGCGTTTTATGCCAGAGCGATGCCGGAAGTGCTATAATCACGGCAACTCTGCCATTATCTCAACGGCATTACCATTTAGGAGGTAATATATGAAACAAGTAATTATTGTGCGCAAGGACATTGGTATGTCCGCAGGGAAAATGTCGGCCCAGGTAAGTCATGCCAGTATGGCATTCCTTACCCGCATGATTCAGGAGTGCTCCAGACGCCAGGAAATTGGCTATCACACCGCACATGATATTAGCCCTATCGGCACCGATACCTATATGATGTACAAGCGCGCCGATTTAACCAAGTGGTCCAGAGAAGCATTTGAACGCGGCGAAGAGGGGTTCTATACCAGACCCGTTAACCCACATGACCCATACGGTGAGTTGGAGCTCTGCGAACCTGACCATAAATACCATTGCGCGATGGACATCGACAAGGAGTTGTATGAAGGATGGCTCGGCGGTATCTTCACTAAGGTCGTATGCGAAGCCAAGAATTACAACGCCATCATGAAAGCGGTGCGCATTGCCGAAGAACTTGGTTTGCAGGAAGGTAAGGATTTCTTCTTGATTAAGGATTGTTGTCTGACTGAACTTACTCCCGAAGAATACGACGAAAACGGTGTTGGAAGAACATTGACCTGCATCGGTTTCCGTCCGCTTCCCATCGAGATTGCCAACCAAATCAGCAAGAAATTCCAACTGTATAAGTGAGGTAAATATGAGTCAGTTCAGAGAATGGGCACCAAAGCCCAAAGAAAACGAATTCCGCTTTGAAGACCGGATGCAGATTGAAAAACTGCTGGAAGGCAAGAAGCTAACAGATAAACAACGCGAAGCCATTCGCCGCCTACTGGCGTCGTATGACTACGCGTTAGATTAAGGAGGCTATATGGCTAAAAAGAAAAACGATATGCCGGCTGAGCCTATCAAAGAAAATATTATCCAGGCAGACTTCTGTGATGAAATGTCACAGTCGTTTGTGGATTACTCCGTCAGCGTTATCACTGATAGAGCAATCCCTGATGTTCGAGATGGATTAAAACCCGTACATAGACGTATTTTGTACGCAATGCACACTATGGGTATCCACAACTCTGGACCGCATAAAAAGGTCGCAAGAGTGGTCGGTGACACTATGGGTAAATTCCATCCCCATGGAGACGCATCTATTGAAGGTGCCTTAGTTCATATGGCACAGCCCTGGTTTTATCAGCACCCGTTGGTAGATGGACATGGCAACTTTGGCTCTATCGAAGGCGACCCCGCAGCAGCTTCTCGTTATATCGAAGCACGTTTAGGTAAATACGCCGATGACGTAATGCTAAGCAATCTCACCGTCAATACGATTGATTTCGTTCCCAATTACGACGATACAACCCAGGAGCCCACCGTACTTCCCGCCACTATCCCAAACATTCTCATTGGCGGCACAGACGGTATCGCAGTTGGCATGGCAAGTAAAATGCCTACACATAATTTGGGCGAAGTTGTAGACGCCACCATCGCAATGCTCGATAATCCCAAGATTACCGATGAGCAAATCATGCAGTATATGCCCGGTCCCGACTTCGCAACCGGCGGCATTGTAGTCAACAAGTCCGATATGGCAGAAGTGTATCGAACCGGTCAGGGCAGAATCCGTATCCGTGGTAGATTGCATGTTGAAGATGGCGACCGCGGTAAGAAAAATATCGTCATTACCGAAATTCCTCAGCCCATGATTGGTGCCATTGACACATTTATGGATACCATCGCCGAACTGGTTCGCTCTAAGGTGCTGCCTGATGTTACCGATATCAAAAACTTCTCCGACAAAGATGGTCTCAGAATTATCGTGGAAGTTAAAAAGGATGCTGATGTGGATTACACTGTCAACACCCTGTATAAAAAGGCAAAACTGGAAGACACGTTTGGTTATAACGCCACCCTGCTTTCCAACAAAGCTCCCGTGGTCATGCCTATCACCCGAATTCTGAGCGAATTTTTGGTTTTCTACCGCGAAACTCTTACCCGTAAGTATAAGAGCTTGCTGGAAACCGAAAAGAAACGTGCCGAAATCAAGGAAGGCTTGATTAAGGCAGTCGATGTTATTGATACCATCATCGAGATTATGCGCGGCTCCACAAAAGTGGAGATGGCAAAGAAATGTTTGATGAAGGGTGACATCACCGGCATTAAGTTTAAGACCAAAACAGCCGAGCGCGAAGCTAAGAAGTTGTCTTTTTCTGAAATTCAGGCAGACGCCATTCTGGCAATGCAGCTCCAAAAGCTGATTGGACTGGAATTGGATGCGTTGACTAAGGAATACAACACTCACGTGAAGAATATCAATGAATATTCTGCGTTGCTCAACAGCAAAACCAAGATGAGCAACAAAATGCGTGCAGATATGCTGGAAGTCAAAAAGAAGTACGCAGTACCTCGCAAAACCGACATTATTGATGCCGCTCCTATCGTTATCAAGGCGCCGGAAGTGAAGCCCGAAAAAATGTATGCTCTGGTCAACAGATTTGGATACATTAAGTTGGTTTCCGAAGATACATACAACCGCAATGCCGCCAATATCGCAAAGGATTACAAATATTGCGTTGAGGTAATGAATACCGGTACCGTGCTGCTGTTTACGGCCGAAGGCAAGTGTCATATGGCTAAGGCGACGAATATTCCCGCCGGCAAGATGAACGAAAAGGGTGTCCCGATGGAAACCATTAGTGCATTGAGCGCCGGTGAAAACGTTATTGCAGTATTGTCTGATATCAACCCCAAGGCAAAGTTCTTGTTCGGTACTGAAAACGGCATGGTGAAGTTGGTCCCCGTTGCTGAGTTCGCCGCGTCCAGACGAACCATTGACGCCACCAAGTTAATTAACGACAAGTTGCTTATTGTACAGCCCGTCAAGGACGAAAACATTATCATGGTGTCGCAATCTGGTCAGGCAGTCATGTTTGCAGCAAATGGCGTATCCACCATGAAACGTAATTCTGTCGGTATTATCGGTATGAAATTTGACGGAAAAGACGTGGTTAGCGCAATTTACGCAACAACCGCCGACTCTATCGAACACAACGGACAAACCTACAGTATTAAATCCATGACAGGCAAGCGCGGCAGCAAAGGCAAGCCGCTGACATAAGGAGTTACTTATGCTCAAACCAATCGATAATAAGAGTATTGTCTACAGCGAACGCGACGCCATCGCCGAGGTGGCGCGCGTCGACGTAGAACAGCCCATCATCAATAGAAAAAATCATAGATGGAACGTTTTTCTTGGGACTATTGTCTGGGTAATTTGCCCAATCAGTGTTATTGCCCTGACACTCTACCTATGTAATGGCGGTCCCTTGGCGGTCTCACGACCCCATATCCCCGTAATCATCATGGGTGTTATTACCTTTTGGCTCGCCTCATGCGTTTACGAAGCGTACAGCCGTGAAGTGCTGCCGCAGTATCAGTGGTATACCGCAAATGCGGAATATTACCGAATTACCAAAGGATATACGCCACTCAAACATGCACTACTGTATGAGGGGTCTCAAACCTACACACTGCACGTAACCATGGAAAACGAAAATCATGAGGTATTTGAAGACTTCGTGTTATGCCCCCAATTAGAAGGTATTACCAAGACCGACATCAAAACCATGACCGTCGATTTGCAAAACGGAAAAGTCTATCTTCCGTACACACATTAAGGCAAAAGCGGGGCGCTAAGCGCCCCGTTATCGCCTTCAGATGTCATAATAAATATTAGATATACATCAAGGAGGTAACCATGATGAAACTCATCAAAACCATTGCAATTCTTTGCGTTTGTTGCATACTGGTCGCCGGTCTATGTGCCTGCGGCATCATCAGCGGCGTACAAGATTCATTAGAGAATATTGGCGACGATATCAACATCAATATTGATACTGATAAATTACAAGATATGTTCAACCAGGGCGTTGAAAGCTTAGAATCCCTTCTGTTGCAAGGCGCTATTCAAGCTACTGGCGAAGCAAACAATAATGAAGCCGGCAATATGCATGTCTATGCTGACAAAATTGTAATTACAGTCAAAACTGATGATGTCCGCGCCAAAATGACCGAATCAAAGGTCACTGTGGATAGCCTTAAAGCAGAACGTGCCAATGCTGCTACAGCACAGATGGAATACGTATTGCGCTATCAGTATATGATAACCCTGCAAATCAACGGTTCCACACAAATAGCAGTCTGCTACGCCGACGTAACCGAAGATACACTGAATAACACAATCGATATCACCATTCCCATCAACAACGCAGATATGGGTGTAACTGTTTATGAGCTGCTTCAAGGAGGTTCCATTCAGATTGACGGATGCCTGCAACACGGCACCGACAAAACAAAGAGTGCCCTCAACACTTACTATTTGAATAGCGTTCCTGAAGGCAAGACCGGGAACACGCTTACAATGCAAGACCACCGCGACGCGTAATTACATAGCACCCGCTGAGAGGCGGGTGCTATTATATGTTATACAACAGAAAGGATAAGAAACATGCGCAAACTGCTCTGCTCATCAGTGCTGGTTGCCGCTGTTGTTGGTCTACTTGTCTTTTTCTACATGCTTCCCATTACCGGCAACTCAGTCGATGACCCGCCGTCCGTTACAGAATCAATCACCCCACCCACGGAGCAAACCACTCCACCGACCATTCCGCATGAAACAATTCCAAAACCTGACACACAAGAACCACAGTACAAAACGCATGTTCTTACGTTTGTTGGAGATTGCACCCTTGGCACAATGCCAGACTGGATGCAATACGATGGATGTTTCACAGAAGTCATCAAGGACAACTACAATCACCCGTTTAATGCCGTTCGTAAATATTTTGAAAGTGATGATTGTACATTTATCAATTTAGAAAGCGTATTTGCAAATGATGGCACCCCAGAAGACAAACAATTTACTTTCCGAGGTCCAACTGACTACGTACAAATTCTCACAGGTTCATCCGTAGAGGTTGCCAATCTATCCAATAATCACACATTCGATTTCGGTCAAGATGGATATGATTCCACGGTGCAAGTTCTTGAAAAAAACTGCATCCGCTATATCGGCAGAAACGATATCGCAGTATACACCACCCAAAGTGGATTAACCATCGGTATGTACGGCGTTTATTTTGACCTCAACACAAAAGACATGGAAGCTGATATTCAACGCCTTCAAGCAATGGGTGCTGATATCATCGTCGCGGCATGCCATTGGGGAATAGAACGAGAATATCAACCCAATGGTACCCAAAAGAACATTGCATACAAACTCATTGATTCTGGTGTTGATATTGTATGGGGTCACCATCCTCATGTTCTGCAGCCCATCGAAGAATACAATGGCGGTATTATTTATTATAGCCTGGGTAATTTCTCATTCGGTGGTAACCACAACCCCTCTGACAAAGATACAGTTGTGCTTCAACAGCGCATCATCGAACATGCTGATGGCACTGTTGAAGTCGCCGAGTGTACACCTATTCCGTGCAGATTAAGCTCCGTAGACACCTACAACGATTTCCAGCCGACACCATATGCAGTACATGAAGAAGGTTATCAACGAACGCTCGATAAGCTGCAAATGAATATCAATGAGACGCCCCAGGACGCCCCAGAACCCGAGAAAAACCCAGAACAAGATAAGACGCCACCTGATGATAAAAAGCCGTCCCACAAGCCCACAGAGCCTCCCAAAGACAATAAAGAACCAGAGCTAACAGTAGATGAAAAAGTCAAAAACGGAACGTATATGCTGCGACGCTCTTTTGGTTTTTATCGCGGCACTCGTGATATGAATGACATCACCAAGATTGTTATTACGCGAGAAAAGCCCGCATCATACGATGAAAAATGGTATGCCAATTTAGCGCAAACCTCAGATATCATGGGATATCGCCACGGAACGACCGTATACATTGTCGGCGAGCATATTTATGCAAATACATACGCCGGCTACATGTTCGCGCGTCTCAATTCTTATGAAGATACTCTATGGAGTAGTCTCCAAAAGGTTGAAGGTCTTGAATTACTCAACATGAGTTACTGTGAACGCACAGATGCCATGTTCTATGAACAAAAATGGACCGAAATTACCGGTATTGGCGATTGGGACATGTCCAATATAGAATCACTTAACACCATGTTTGGTCGTTGCACAGAGCTGACCACACTTGATATCGGACGATGGGACGTATCGCATGTCAAGAATTTCAACGGATTATTCTCCGGAAGTTCTTGGGCCGGCGATATGAAGTTCACGTATTTGCCATTGGAAAATTGGGACACTCGTTCGGCAACCAAAATGTCACATATGTTTTATGGTTGTGCACAACTCGAATACATTCCATTGGAAAATTGGGATGTTTCACATGTGACAGAGTTTTCGCACACTTTCGCCGATTGCTACAAACTCAATAATCTGGATTTTTCCAAATGGGACACAAGCTCTGTAACAAACTTTGACGCATTTCTGAACGATTGCCGCGCACTCGTTACCATCGATGTTTCTGGATTGGACACAGAAAACTGTAAACAATTCAGCCAAATGTTTGAAGCGTGCACCAACCTGGAAGAGATTATCGGTATTGACACCTGGGATGTATCAAGCGCCAGCAAAGCAGCATTCCAGCAAATGTTCCATTGCTGCTACAAGCTCAAGAAGTTAGATGTGCCGAATTGGGTGGGCACACCCGATGATATCGCCAGAATGTTTGCGCATTGTCGCGAGCTGGAGTATGTCAATATCTCCGGCTTGGACTTGTCTAAGCTGACATGGGTACAAGAAGCGTTCTGGGACTGCCCCATGCTGAAAGAGATTGTATGGAAACAAGAATACGATTTCAGTGCCATCGAAGGCTTTGATAGCATGTGGAATGAATGCAATCCTGACGTTAAACACACATGTTTAACATAACGATATCCCCGCCATTTGGCGGGGATTTTCAATTTTATACACAAACAAAAAGTGTCTTACTTTAAACAGTAAATATACAAGGAGGTTGCACAATATGAAATATCCGTTCTATGGAGATTACCATGACCAAATTAAAGCAATCGCATCATGGTGTGATGACGCAGAAATTCTGCAAGGCATATTGGCAGCCGGTCACGCCGATTATCACTGCCAAGGCATTACACCTGTTCGCATGAGCGTTGACGAATGCGTTGACTTCATGTATACGCATGACCATTGGTATAGTTCTCTATCAACCCCAAGCACAATTGCGTCGCAAGTACAACGCGTCGCACAAGAAGGACATGCATCTTCACATTTTACAAATAAAGAAACATTACTGGCAGCCCTAAGCGTTGCTTTGATGAGCGGCGCCCATGCTCTCAATGAATGGTGTAGCAAAGATGACACAATTGGCAAAATGTTCAAAGACCACAGTTATCGCGGATTAGACACCAAGGCATATAAGTTCCGCATGACTGTTGATACCGGTGCATACATCGGTTCAGGCATCATGCCTGACGGTTCCGAGCGCTCAACCACTGCTGTTACGATTGTTTTCTCAAAGGTTCCCTCTTACAACACCGGCGAAAAACTTCCTTTCTCCATTACGACTATGTATCCCGATATCACAGGCGAAACAGGTGTTGGTAGCTTGGTGCATACCGGCAGAAACTTCGCAAATGAGTTGTCAGCAGCAATCAACCATTCAGATGTGGGTGTTCGTATGTATTGGCTCGGTCAACATGCCGGTCACGAATGCACGCTGGCACGCGGACGCACAACCAGCGCGGTATTTCCCTACACATATACAGATGGCAACATGACACTGCAATGTTCGTTTAGCTATAACGAGAATTCCATACAAGATGGCAGCATCTTCGTACAAGACCCTTCTGGTCGAATGGTTCCACTATCACAAGCACGCTTGCCGCGTGAAATAGTCAAGAATCTTCGCGATGAAGAAGCAAAGGTCTTTGGTCCTCTGTTGGCGCAAGCACAGAACATGGAACGCTCTGTTATCTTCCCGCAGTCTCATATGTTCACCAAAGCCGAAGAAGAGCAAATCTACGAGGATGGAGAGCAAATCCAAACCGCAGAAATTGACGATAGTTTGAGATAACTCTTGACAAAATCCAAAAAATATGGTATAATGTCTACATAACAGACAAGAGGAGGGTTATCCCCTATGACATATTTCATTCGTGAAACCACATATGCTATCATGCCCAGCGGCACGCTGGAATGGCGCGACGAAAGCACCGGCAAGTATATCGACCAGGCTGGTGATGCGCTGGATACCGCAGAAGCAAAGTTTTATGCCAAGATTGCAGACGAACTGGAAACCACTGCCATGTTCGGCAATAATCTCATGGCACAGCAGAATATGCTCCGCATGCAGGATTGGTTCCTGGATGAAGCATGCACCATGCTGGCACTGCACATCGAAATTTCTGAACACCAGCTGATGCACAACCTGAGCGTTGGCACTGACAACGCAATGCCCGAATGCGACGAAGAGCTGCGCACCGCCAATTTGCTGTGCGAAACCGAGCTTGAAGCCGATTACTCCGACATTGCTCTGAAGCGTGAAAGACTGTACCGCGCCCATAACGGCACTTTTATTCTGGTATGTGCCAGAAAAGAAATGGCTCCATCCATTAAATGGCATCAGGAAAAGCGCACCCTGGGCTATCACGACGCCGCAGCATGGAGTAAGATGTACATGGAAGCATGGATGTACAACCAGCTGTTTGGCACCATTGAGCCGGATGAAGACCTGGTACCCACATCCTTTATGCTGGAAAAGAGCACTGTGAAAGCGCTGCATCAGTTCGCAAAGACCACCAACCGCACCGAAGGCGAGGTTGTCCAGGCAGCACTTGCTGCATATATGAAGTAAAATAACCCCGCCGAGATTCGGCGGGGTTTCTTATGCGCACGTACATACCGCAATGCCATAATTAGTACAGCTCACACGAAGGAGATAATTTGTGAAAACCGACAGAAATATCTTAATTGCCTTTATCTTAAATTTGACATTTTCAATTTTTGAATTCATTGGCGGCGCCCTTACCGGTAGTGTCGCCATTTCCTCAGACGCGCTGCATGACCTGGGTGATGCCGCAAGTATCGGCATCTCATACTTTTTGGAACGCAAGAGTAAAAAAGGCGCAAATGATAAATATACCTTTGGCTACGGTAGATACTCCGTACTGGGAGGACTATTGACATCGCTTGTGCTGTTTACCGGCTCAATTGCCGTCATCATCAATGCAATCATCCGTCTGTGCAAC
>JAEIGA010008207.1_pt1 | contig 15819 bp, 13 predicted proteins | sample 9270691 | NCBI WGS metagenome assembly JAEIGA01 (sample SAMN17057246, study PRJNA624740) | gut metagenome | biome: biome; isolation source: fecal sample | host: Bos grunniens | place: China: Xizang | collected 2019
AGAGGTGAAAGTGCCACGCCTTAGCGAAGAAACCATTGCTGTAGGACTGCGAGATGAATACACATGGCTGAGCCAAGAAGATGCCCAAACCATCGCGCATATGGCCAACGGTAGTTACCTGGAAGCTATTCGTCAATTGGCGGATGAAACAAGCCGAGAGGAATACTTCAACGACTTTGTGGCATTGATGCGCAATGCATGGTTGGTGGGGCAAAAAAAAGACTACAGTGCGTTATTAAAACTGCGCCAATGGAGCAACGACATGGCTGATAGCAAAGTAGGCAGGGAAAAGCAAAAAGCCTTCTTACAATATGCCCAGCGGCAAGTGCGCGAGAACTACATCTACAACCTTCATCACGCCGAGATGAACTACCAAACCAAACAAGAAAAGGAGTTCTCAACAAGGTTTGCCCCATTTATCCATGATGGAAATGTCGAGAAGATGATGAACGAACTGAGCAAAGCAGAGCAGCAGATCACGCAGAACGGCAATGCCAAGATCATATTCTTTGATTTGTGCTTGCAGATGATTGTGATGGTGAAGTAGGAAGGCGCAAGTGCCTGTTAAGAGGACGCCCATTGGGCTACAGTTTAGGACTAAGTGACTAGAGATATATGAAAGAAGATTTTACAATAGATAATGGCGGTTGCCATATTACCAAAAAAGCGGTTAATCACAACCCTAAGCATATGCTGCCTGTGGTGGATTGGTTGAGCGATATCCCCGCTACAGGTAGCGAAACCGATTTGGTCGAGGTGCAATTTAAGAATACGCGAAAGGGATACTACCACAATAGCGCGCACCTAGCATTGGAGAAAGGAATGACCGTAGTGGTAGAAGCTAACCCAGGTACCGACCTCGGCGAAGTGACATTGGTAGGCGAGTTGGTGCCTCTGCAAATGCGCAAATATCATATCAACACTGAGCGCTATGAGATTCGGAATGTGCTACGCCTAGCCACAACTAACGATCTTGATATGGCCGAGATAGCTCATGCCAAAGAGCAAGAGACGATGATCTTGGCTCGCAAGCTAGCCAAAGACCTAGGATTAGAGATGAAAATCGGAGATGTAGAGTACCAAGGTGACGGGTCGAAGGCCATCTTCTACTATATCGCAGATGGACGCGTGGATTTCCGTCAACTCATCAAGGTATATGCAGAGACCTTCCGCATTCGCATTGAAATGAAGCAGATTGGTGCGCGACAGGAAGCGGGCCGCATCGGCGGAACAGGCCCTTGTGGCAGAGAATTATGTTGCTCCACATGGATGACACAATTCTCATCCGTAGGCACCAACGCAGCACGCATACAAAACATTTCGCTCAATCCGCAGAAACTAGCTGGACAATGTGCAAAACTCAAGTGCTGCCTCAACTACGAAGTACCTGTTTACGAAGAAGCATGCAAGAAACTGCCTCCTCGCCATCAGCCACTAGAGACGAAAGATGCGACCTACTACTTCTTCTCTGCAGATCCATTGGCTAACGCAGTGACCTACTCCACCGACGCGCACCATCCAGCCAACTTGGAGAGTATCACGCCTGCGCGTGCGAGGGAGATTATTGACATGAACCGCCGCGGAGAAAAACCACTGAACTTAGGAGGCAAACAATCGGCGGTAGTGATCATGGAAACAGATTATCAAAATGTAGTAGGACAAGACGATCTGACCCGCTTCGACAAGAAAAAGAATAAAAATAACAATGCTGGCAATCGTGGTAATCGTCATCACGACCGCCGCAACAACTCGCATCGCAACCATGAGAAAGGTTCTACTGCTCGCCCTGAGTAGCCTCATGCTTATTGCATGCCAAAAAGAGGCCGTATATACGCATTTTGAGTCGCTACCCGGCACATGGTCAGCCGACTCGACATTGGTATTTCACCCCGTGTTATCCGACTCGGTTAACGAATATCAAGTGCTAATCAACATCCGACATACCGATAGATATCCCTATCAAAATTTGTGGCTCTTTGTTGATTTGCAACGAGACAGCATACTCCTTCGTCGAGATACGATAGAAGCCCAAATGGCTAACGAGCGAGGAGAATGGCAGGGTCAAGGAATCAGTCAATATGCTTTGCCATTACTATACCTAGAGGGGCAAACACTGATACAAGGAGATTACACCCTCAGCATCCAACAGGGAATGCGTACTGAGAAATTGCCAGGAATAACGGAGGTAGGAGTGAGAATAGAAGTAAGTGAGTTGAGATAACAAATCATGGGAAAAAATAAACTAAAGAAATTTGCGGAGATGGAGACCTTCCACAATGTGTTTCAATGCGGAGCACGAGAGATGGTGGAAGACAGTCCAGTGGTAGCCATGCGTGGGAAATGGCACGAAGAGTATTTTCATAACGACAACCCTATCGTACTCGAGTTAGGATGCGGTCGCGGGGAATATACCGTCGGGTTAGCCGCACACAACCCTAACAAGAATTATATTGGTATTGACATCAAGGGCGCCCGCATGTGGGCCGGAGCCAAACAAGCTGAGTTAGCGGGGATGAAGAATGTAGCATTTCTGCGTACCAATATCGAGATGCTTACCCATTTCTTTGCTCCAAACGAGGTGGCAGAGATTTGGATTACTTTCCCTGATCCACAGATGAAGAAAGCCACTAAGCGACTGACATCCACCCACTTCATGCAACGCTATAGACAGCTGCTGCAGCAAGACGGACTCATTCATCTAAAGACTGATAGTCCGTTCCTCTACACCTATACCCAAGCGATGGTGAAGGAGAATGGGTATCCATTATTGGTGGACACAGCTGATTTGTACAACATAGAGCAGTCATCAGGAGTCGGGAGTCGGGAATCCAATATTGAGGAGGCAAGAGCATTGCAGACGCACTATGAGCACCAATGGTTGGACCGCGGATTGACGATCAAGTACCTATGTTGGGAATTGCCAGCCGAGCCATCGCTGATTGAGCCCGAGATAGAAATAGAAAAAGACACCTATCGTTCATACGGAAGAAACTATGTATCCACAACAGATAATTGACGCACTACAACATGTCCGTTACCCTGGTACGGGCAAGAATTTGATTGAGGGAGGGATGCTTGAAGATGACATTCGCATCTCAGGTATGGAAGTATCGTTCTCTCTGATCTTTGAGAAAGACAACGATCCATTTCGCAAATCAGTGGTAAAAGCTGCTGAAGCAGCCATACACACCTATGTAGATGAGAATGCTGCGGTACACATCCATACCAAGTTTGTGAAGCAGAACATGGCTCCTAAAGCGGATGGTGTGGAGAATCTACGCGCTGCGCAAGTGATTGCCATCCACTCAGGTAAAGGCGGTGTGGGCAAATCGACCATATCTGCCAACCTGGCTATTGCGTTGGCGAAGATGGGGTATAAGGTGGGTTTGTTGGATGCCGATATACATGGACCATCAATTCCAAAGATGTTTCACACCGAAGGTTGTAGACCGGTCTCCACACTAGTGAATGGACGCAACCTGATTGAGCCTATCGAACAATATGGAGTGAAGATGCTATCGATTGGATTCTTTGTTGACCCACAGCAAGCGGTAGTATGGCGCGGGGGTATGGCCAGCAATGCCATCAAGCAATTGATACAGGATGCCAATTGGGGTGAGTTGGATTACTTCCTCATAGATTTGCCTCCTGGCACGAGCGACATTCACCTGACACTGGTGCAACACCTACACTTGACAGGCGCGATTGTGGTGACTACTCCTCAACCTGTGGCACTAGTAGATGCGCGAAAAGGGGTGGATATGTTCGTCAACGAAAAGATCAATGTACCTGTACTGGGCTTGATTGAGAACATGGCGTGGTTTACACCTGCAGAGTTGCCAAACAACCGCTACTACATCTTCGGGAAAGATGGTGGCAAGCAATTGGCAGAAGAACTTAATATCCCATTATTAGGACAAATACCACTCGTGCAATCCATCCGAGAAGGTGGCGACGATGGTACACCTATCGCATTACAAGATGGGCATCCTGCAGCACAAATATTTGAATCAATATGTCAAACGCTAAGATAACAGAACTCGGCACACAATCCATTCGTAGTTTACTTCTGAAGTATGCTATGCCTGGCATCATTGCCATGACTGCCATGTCGCTCTACAACATGGTGGACTCCATTTTTATTGGTCATGGTGTAGGGGCGCTCGCACTTTCAGGACTCACCGTGGCTAAGCCATTCATGGATATCTGCGCAGCATTCGGTACGCTTGTGGGAGTCGGTGCTAGTTCGCTTGTTGCTATCAAACTAGGAGAAAAAGACTATCGCTCAGCCAACGACATTCTCGCCAATGTGATTCTGCTGAATATCCTGTTGGGAGGAATCATCATGGCGGTTGGATTATATTGGTTAGACCCTATCCTATATGCCTTTGGAGCTAGCGACGAGACTATTGTCTATGCACGCGAATACATGGAAATCATCCTATGGGGCAATATCATAACGCATATTTATTACGGGCTCAATAGTATGCTTCGCTCCATCGGACACCCCCGCATATCCATGTACGCGACTATATTGGCCGTTTCGTTGAATGTGGTGCTTGACCCGATTTTCATCTTTGTGTTGGACATGGGTGTGCGAGGTGCTGCATTAGCAACCATCATCTCGCAAATCGTATCCGTGATTGTAGAGATGATTATCTTCCTCAACCCGAAAGAAGTCATTCACTTCCATCGTGGTATATGGCGTCTAAGACGCGATATCACCATGCGTGCATTGGGGATAGGTTTGGCACCGTTCCTCATGCATATGGCAGCATGCTTCGTGGTGATCGTACTCAATAATCAACTGAAACGCTACGGCGGAGACATGGCCATTGCCACCTTTGGCATGACCAACCGATTCATGTTCTTCTTCGCAATGATCGTGATGGGTATCCAACAGGGTATGCAACCTATCGTGGGCTACAACTATGGAGCAGGACTGAAAGATCGCATGATCAGGGCATTCAAACTATCTGTATATTGTGCCACATGTGTTATGGGGGTATTATGGCTGTTTGGCGTAATATGGCCCGAGGGATTCATTCGCCTCTTCACCCACGATGTGGCTCTAATAGAGCAATCCATTGCACCTGCACGCATTATGCTCTGCGTGATGTTTGCAATCGGATTCCCTATGATTACCGGTAATTTCTATACCTCTATTGGTATGGCCCCAAAAGCTATCTTCCTAAGTTTGACACGACAAGTATTATATCTCATCCCATTAATATTATGCTTGCCACTGCTCTTTGAGGTGATTGGTTGGGCACCTATTTGGGGCGTATGGTGGGCTTTGCCTATTAGCGATTCCCTATCCGTCGTCACCGCTGCCATAGTAATCAACCGCGACATGCGAAAATTCAAAAACTAGAAACATCTGATTATGACTATACTGTGCATAGAGACATCCACCAACTGCTGCTCCGCCGCCATCACGATTAATGGGCAAGCAGTAGCAAGTAGAGAGAATTTAGTTGGAGCCAATCACGCAAGTGAGTTACCGGTGTTCATTGACCAATTGCTACAAGAAGCACGCGAGCAGGGGTGGCAATTAGATGCAGTCGCACTGTCACAAGGACCAGGTAGCTATACCGGACTGCGCATCGGTGCATCAACCGCCAAAGGATTATGCTACGGTATGAACATTCCACTAATACCTGTGGATACATTGCAGGTACTATGCGCCACTCTGCTTCATACTACCTCTCTAGCGGACTCTACCCTGCTATGCCCTATGTTGGATGCACGACGCATGGAAGTATATACCGCGTTGTATGAACCAACCGCAAACAATGAATATCAAATATTGAACAACGGAACGGTAGAGGCTAAAATTATTGACGAAGAATCGTTCAGTGAGACTTTAGATAGACAAACAGTGTATTTCTTTGGAAATGGCGCCGAGAAATGCCAAACTGTAATTCAACACGCAAATGCAAAATTTGTATCCCATATCGTACCACAAGCACGATACATGGGTGAGATTGCTGAAAAAATGCCCATATTAGATATCAAGCAGATGGCATATTATGAACCATTCTACCTGAAAGAGTTCGTACCTGCAGCGAGCCACATCAAAGGACTAAATTGAATATGAAAACTAGATATATATACATATTGTTATTGCTGATACTTGCCAACAGCATGTGGTCATGCTCTACCCAAAAAAACACTTGGGCAACCCGCAGCTATCACCAAACCAAAACCAAATACAATATCTACTACAATGGTGCAATCTCTTTTAAGGAGGGAGAAGACGCCATTCGAGAGGCCAATAAAGACGACTATTCTAGCGTTCTAAACCTCTACGCGGTTTCCTATCACCAAGCAGCCGAAGCATCGCAATCACAGATGGAGCGCACCATTGAGAAATGCCGAAAGTGCATCAAGCTGCATAGCATCAAAACGCGCCCTAAAGTGGATCATGAGAAGAAACGCAAAAATCCCGAATATGCAGCATGGTTGGAACAAGAAGAATTTAATAACCAAATCGCCAACGCATGGATTCTGCTTGGTATGGCAGAATTTCACAAGGGCGATTTCTTGGGCAGCGTCAGCACATTCAATTACATTGCCCGCCACTATGCGTACGATGCTGATGTAGTAGCACAATGCCAATTGTGGATTGTGCGTGCATATGCAGAAATGGGATGGTATTACGAAGCAGAGGATGTGCTCAGCAAAGTACAAGTAGATAATCTCAGCCGAAAAAATGCTCCTCTATACGCATCAGTAAATGCAGACTTGCTCATCAAAACCAAGCACTATAGAGAAGCCATACCATTCGTTAAAATTGCATTACCCAACGAAAGCAAAAAAGGCAACAAACCGCGCTTTCAATATGCATTAGCCCAACTATATCAATTGAATGGAGAGAGAGAGCTTGCACGCCAGGCATTCAACAAAGTGCTGAAAATGCAACCATCCAACGAGATGGACTTCAACGCACGAATCAATATTGCCGAATTAGAGAAGTCTCCCCAAGATGCCATTAAGTTGCTCAAAAAAATGGCACGCTTGGACAAGCATAAAGATCAATTAGATCAGATATATGGTGCTATCGGCGATGTATATCTTGCACAAAAAGATACCGCAAAAGCATTGGAAAACTATGAGCAGGGCATTGCAGAGAGCACACAAAACGGTAGTGCGAAGGCTAAGATCCTTATCACAGCAGGAGACATCTATTATGAGCAGCGCAATTACATCAAAGCATCTCCTTGCTACAAAGAAGCCACACAAATCTTGTCGGCAGAAAGCGAACAATACCAACGCATACTGCAACGCTCTGAAACACTAGATGAATTAGTAGTAGAACACTCAATGGTGTTACTACAAGACTCGTTGCAGCGACTAGCCACCCTCTCAGAAGAGGAGCAACGAGTAGTAGTGGATAGCATCATTGCACGATTGATACGCGAAGAAGAGGCAGAAAAAGAACGAGAAGCACAAGCGGCTAGAGAAGCAGAAAATGGTGGAGGTCCTCGGAGTGTGAATACTGCCAATATGATTGGTGGAGGAAACAATAGCCGTGATTGGTACTTCTACAATCCACAATTGATGCAGTCGGGTAAACAAACATTCCGCACACAATGGGGAAATCGTACACTAGAAGATAACTGGCGAAGACTAAGCAAGGCCGCCAGTTCGACTATGGGCGACGAGTTGATGGATGATGACATGGTGATGTCAGATTCTACCATGAATGCGGATTCTGTTCTACATGCCAACACTGCAACGGAGACCGACACACACAAACCAGAATATTATCTACAGCAAATTCCCAAGACAGAAGATGATATTGCAAAATCCAACGAACTCCTTGCGCACGCGCTATATAATATGGTGTACATATACCGAGACCGTGTCGGCGATCAAGCTTTAGCAGATGATACTTTCCGCGACTTCTGCAAGCGCTTCCCTACGCACGAACTGCTACTCGACCTATATTACATGCAATACCTTACCGCACTCAAGAATAGTAACACAATTGAGGCAGCTCAATATAGTCGAGACATACAGAGATTATTCCCCGATTCTAGGGAAGCATATATCGTGAGCCAACCTAATTATTTCCAACAATTAAGGCAGATGGCCCAAGAACAAGACTCACTCTATGAAAGTACATACAATGCATACTGTAACAACGCATTTAATACCGTAAAAGAAAACAAAACATATGCAGAAGAGAAGTATCCATTGAGCCCTTTGATGCCACGATTCTTATTCCTAAATGCTATAGCAGTAGCCAAGACCGATGGACAAGATGCTTTTATCGGTCAACTGAGGGACATGGTACAACGCTATCCAGAAAATGAATTGTCTGCCATGGCAAAAGATATGCTTGCCCTCTTAGGACAAGGAGCAGAAAGTCAGCAAGGAGACATATCTTCACTCCAAAAGAATAGGCAGATGCTAGCAGAAGGAAACACAGAGGATAGTGTCACTGTACAATTTGACAGCGAACGAAATACCACATCATTTGTGATGCTAACCCTAGCACAAGATGAGAAGCAAATGAATCAACTTATGTACGACATCGCATTGTTTAACTTCTCACAATTTATGATTCGAGACTTTGACATCCAACAGATAGTCGCTTTCACCAACGACCTATCGGCACTACAAATAGCTGGATTTGAGAAATTAGACGATGCCGAGTGGTACGCCAATATGCTAGCCAAGAACCCAGAGTTGCAAAATACTTTTGCCTCTATGGGAGTACAGGTGATTTGTATTACAGAAACAAATATTGCTTTGCTCGGACAACAACTTAGCTGGCAAGATTATCTGGAGTGGCAGAGGCAATAGAAAGATGCGTTAGTAAAAAAATCAGGCATTTTGGATATTCCAAAAATGCCTGATTTTCATTTTGTAGCGGGACCCAGGATTGAACTGGGGACCTCATGATTATGAATCATGCGCTCTAACCAGCTGAGCTATCCCGCCTCAAAAGCGGGTGCAAAGGTACTGCTTTTTTTTGAACTAACCAAATTTTCTAGCATTTTTTTGCATTTTATGCACAAAATAATGCTTTTTAGGTTCTATTTTCGGTTGTATCGGTCAATTTGAGCATGTGCAGTACGCTGCATTTGCTCCAAACGATTTATATCCTTCATCAACCATCCTAATTGATAAGTATCCGACAAAGCCTCTTTTTCCTTATCGTTGAGATAATAAACCCAATTACGCGAAGGCTTATCTCCTATACCCTCAACACGAATACGCGCTTTAGCATGTGTATTGATAAAATTAAGTAACGAGAGCGAATTATCATTATCTAAAGTCATTATTTCATAATAACCACCATCGTGGAACTGATGATTACTACCCTCAAATACACATTTTTCGTCTGCGGCACTCAAGGTCAATGATTGCTGGTTAACTTGTTTGGAGCCATAATAATAACTCTTCACTACCGTTTGACGATTATCCAACACATAGGCCTGAATAAAATTACGAGCAGTATTCTTATTGGTAGCCAATAGACGATGTACATACTTGCCATAATCCTCATATTGCTCATTCTTCTCATACTTGAAACGCTTGACTAATTTATCCACCTGCTCAAACAGAGGAGGAAGAAGCGTATCCACATATGCTAATGTACGCTGCGCTTCAAGATATGTAATACTATCAGACAATGCCTTTGCTATACGACGATGAGCCACCTCCCTAGGATAAGTAGCATGTAGCGAATCCAACACGATACGTGCCTGTCGCCATTGTCCAGCATCAACCAATGTTTGTGCCTCTGTTAAGATCAACTGCGCTCGCTCCTCATCGGTAGGTTGGCAAGCAACTAATGCAAGTAGTAAAATTGCAAAAAATGACTTTTTCATGTTGCTATTACTTTTATATTTTCTCGTGATTGCAAAGGTATATCTATTTTTCTACATACGCAAGCAAAATCCAAGAAAAATAAAGTTTTTCTGCATTTTTTTTGCCACTTCATGTCTTCTTAAGCACAAAACAACAGAAAACGCAGAAAAAAAACACAAATATTTGTATATTTGTAAATATTTTTGTACCTTTGCAGCCGATATAGTGTGCATTTTGCATAGTTATTGTACAAAAGTTCGCAGAACTATAAGACAGACAAAACATATTAACACCATAAAAATTAATTAAACACAATGAAAAAAATCTTCAAAATGTTTGTGGCAGTAATAGCTGCAGCTATTCTGACCGCTTGTGGTACCGCTGTTCAACCAACAGATTTTAAGGTAAACCCTAACCCATTGGCTGTAGTTGGCGACAAAGTTGACGCAGACATTACAGGTACCTTCCCCGTAAAGAAATTTGGTAAGAAAGCTATCTTAACCGTCACTCCTGTATTGAAATATGACGGTACTGAGGTTGCTGGTCAAGCAGTAACTTATGTAGGCGAGAAAGCTAAAGAAAACGGTTCTACTGTATCTTACAAAGAGGGTGGTAAATTCAAAATGCACGCTTCATTTGACTATGTTCCAGCGATGGATAAATGCGAGTTGTATTTGCGCTTCACCGCTAAGAATGGTAAAAAAGTAGTTGAAATCCCAGAGACCAAAGTAGCTGATGGTTTGGTAGCTACTGCCAAATTGATCGTATCTAAGGAGGTTAAATCACAAGTAACTCCAGATGCATTCCAACGCATCATTGCGCAAAAGCAAGAAGCTGATGTTAAGTTCTTGATCCAACAAGCAAACTTGCGCAACTCTGAGTGGAAATCTGCAGATGTTAAAAATTTGCTTGCTGCTATCGAAGAGGTAAATGCCGCTGTTAACAAAGAAATTACAAGTATCGAAGTGGCTGGTTACGCATCTCCAGATGGTGCTGAGAAATTGAACACCAATTTGGCAAAAGATCGTCAAGCAAACACCCAAAAGAAATTGCAACGCGAATTGAAGAAGATCAAAGTAACTACTACTGTTGATTCAGAAATAACAGCAGAGGACTGGGCATACTTCCAAGCACTCGTTGAGGCTAGCAATATTCAAGGTAAAAAAGACATCCTCAGCATCTTGAAGAACGAAGCTGATCCAGAGAAGCGTGAGAATAAAATCAAAGATTTAGGCGTTGTATATGAAGAGCTCGCCACTGCAATCCTTCCTGAGCTCCGTCGTAGCCGTTTGATCCTCAACTACAACTTGATTGGTAAATCAGACGAGGAAATCGCAGCTTTGGCTAAAAACGATCCTGCTGCGTTGAATGTAGAAGAATTGCTCTATGCAGCTACTTTGACTAGCGACCTCAATGAGAAAGTTGAACTCTACAGGAAGGCAGTTGCTCAATTCGCAGATGACTATCGTTCACACAACAACCTTGGTATGATCTATTACTCACAAGGTAAGATTGATGAGGCTGGACAATGCTTTGCTAAAGCTTTGCAATTGGCTGCTAACAACGCAGATGTTAACTACAACGCTGCTCTTGTAGCATTGGCTAAAAACGATTTGGCAAAAGCAGAAGCGCACCTTGCAAAGGCAAATGGTACAGAGGGCAACTTGAATGTAGCATTGGGTACACTCTATGTAATGAAGGGTGATTATGCTGCTGCTAAGAAAGCACTCGGTAATGCTACTGGCAACAATGCTGCTGTTCTCCATATCTTGCTTCAAGATTACGCTGCTGCCCGCAAAGCATTGGCTAATGTAGAGACTCCAAACGCAACTACAGCTTACTTGCTTGCTATCGTAGGTGCCCGCACCAACAACCCTAGTGAAGTATATGCTAACTTGGAAGTTGCTGCTAAGTGCGCTAACCTCAAAGTTAGAGCTCAAAACGATATTGAGTTTGCTAAGTATCAAAACGACGAGAAGTTTCAAGCTATCGTTAAATAATGTCGGTATTATTTCCAAAAGTACCCAAACCCCGTAAGTGGGATTATCGCCCCATTTACTACGATAAAGAAAAGGAGGCGCGCAAGGAGAAACTTGCGCGTCTTCATCGTGGTTCGTTTCGTGAAGCTCACGAAACAAACACTTACAACCGCAAAAGCCAAACGAAGCGGTCTTCAAAACTCATATTTTGGATTGCACTATTGGCTTTATTACTCTTTGCATTCTACTACCTGCTATGAGCGACATCATTCATCTACTACCAGACAGTGTTGCCAACCAGATTGCTGCTGGTGAGGTAATTCAACGTCCTGCATCATGTTTAAAAGAGTTAGTCGAAAACTCTTTGGATGCTGGGGCATCGCACATTCGAGTAATCGTGCGCGATGCAGGACGCACTTTATTGCAGGTGGTTGATGATGGTAAAGGAATGAGCCCAACCGATGCGCGCATGGCCTTTGAGCGTCATGCGACATCAAAGATAAGTCAAGCCAGCGACCTCTTTCAGCTGCGAACAATGGGCTTTCGCGGCGAGGCATTGGCAAGTGTTTGTGCGGTTGCTCATGTGGAAGTTCAAACTCGTCGAGCGGAAGACGAAGTAGGTACTCGCCTTGAAATTGCGGGGTCGGAAGTGTTAACCCAAGAGATGGTGCAGTGCCCCGTAGGAACTAATATGCGTGTGAAGAATTTATTCTACAATGTGCCTGCACGACGCAAATTCCTCAAAACGAATCAGACAGAGCTTCGTAATCTCATCACAGAGTACCAGCGCATCGTATTGGTCAACCCGCATGTGCAATTCACATTTGTAAACGACGATGAGATTATCTCCGACCTCACCCCTTCTACACTCAAGCAACGTATTGAGGCCGTCTTTGGACACGCTTCAAAACCATTCACTAGCCATCTCGTGGACATTGCAACCGAGACGGAATTGGTGCGTATTTCTGGTTTTATAGGAAAACCAGAAACAACTGGTAAGAATAGCCAACAATATATGTTCGTCAATGGTCGCTTCATGCGACATGCTTATTTTCACAAAGCATTAATGACCGCATATTCAGGGATGTTGCTGCCAGATCATACGCCATCCTACTTCTTATATTTTGATATTCACCCAGACGCAATTGATGTGAATATCCATCCAACTAAAACAGAAATCAAGTTTGCTGATGAACAAGCAATATTTCAGATTCTATTAGCTGCAATCAAAGAGTCATTAGGGAAATTCAATGTGGCACCGTCATTGGATTTCACATCCGAATCACAACTAGACTTCCCACATCGAAGTGTTTCCACATCCAACATTGCAGTTCCTCGCATACAGATTGACCCCACGTATAATCCATTTAAGTCACAACCTACGCGACAAAGCCAATCAGGTTGGGAACAATTGTACCAACAACCTAAATCTGATCCAACAGAAACTATCGAACCACTTTTTGAAGATCCAAATATCACAGAGCATACAACGCTACTCCAGATAGATAGTCGTTATATCCTTGCTCTGACAACCAACGGCCTTATGCTCATACACCAACACCGCGCGCACACATGCGTATTGTATAAGGTGTTATTAGAGCAGTTGGCCAACCAACAAGCCGCCACACAACCTCTGTTGTTTCCTGAAATAGTAGAGTTGACACCAGATGACTTATCTACCTTGGAGGCACTACTACCAGAACTTACTAGCGTAGGTTTTGGGTTAGAACAATTCTCTCCTGCTGCTTATTCCATCACAGCTGTTCCCGCTCTATTAGGTCAAAAGAATGCCGCAGAAACCATTCTACAAGTCATACACAAAGTACAAGATACAGAACATTCTGCCAAAGATCAATGGCAAGAGATGATTGCTCTGAGTCTTGCCGAACAAATGGCCATCCCTCAGGGAAAAGCTTTGACAAATATTGAGATGCACGATCTAGTGGAACGATTACAACAAACATCGTCGCGCTATTTGCCAAATGGTAAAAAAATTAGCACAATACTATCATATGAAGAGATACAAAAACGTTTCTAAATACATCATCACACTTATGTGTACTTGTTGTGTTGCTTGTACACAACCCAAAGTTCAAAATCTAACTATTCTTCACTCTAATGACACCCACTCACAAGTAGAGTCCCTTGAAGAAGGCAAGCGTGACGCACATTGCGGTGGCTACGCACGACGCATGGGATTCATCACTCAGCAACGCGAACTAGACCCCAATATATTACTGCTAGATGGCGGCGACTTTTGCCAAGGCACTCCATATTTCAATTTCTATCATGGACGTGTGGAGGTCGAAGCAATGAATTATATGAAATACGACGTAGTCACACTAGGCAATCATGAGTTTGACTATGGAGTAGACACACTTGCAGCCATGCTAAAAACAGCAAAATTTGACATTGTTTGCGCCAACTATGATGTTACAAACTCTCCATTGGAGGACATTGTAAAACCATATACTATTATTCGTCGAGGCAACCTACGTATTGGTGTATTTGGCATTGGAGTAGAACCTACCGGACTGATTACTGAGAAGAATTTCCATCCATTGCAATATCTTGACCCCGTTACCACAGCGCAAGAAATTGCCGATATGCTAAAAAACAAGAAAAAATGCGATGTTGTCATATGTATTAGCCATCAAGGAACCCATCCTGGGCAAAATGGTAAAATGTCGGATATTGAACTAGCAAAAGCAACACGAAATATTGATATTATCATCGGAGCTCACGCCCATAAAATCGTTAATAATCTATATATTAAGAACCAAGATGGAGATAGCGTTTTATTGGCACAAGTGGGTAAAGCAGGGGCTAGAATAGGGAAAATTGAACTCAAAATGACAGAATAAAAGCATATTTCTTACAAAAAATTTGCATATTCCAAAAAAAAGTAGTTACTTTGCAGTCGATTTCTAAAAGATAATATTAAGAGACAATAAAATTAATATAATTAACAACAAAAAAAAATTGTAATTATGTCAGCAATTGAATCAAAAGTAAAAGCTATTATCGTTGATAAATTGGGCGTAGAAGAATCACAAGTTACTCCAGAGGCTAGTTTGACAGCAGACCTCAACGCAGACTCCCTTGACACTGTAGAGTTGATCATGGAGTTTGAAAAAGAGTTTGGTGTTTCAATTCCAGACGAAGATACTCAAAAGATCAATACAGTTCAAGATGTAATTGATTATATTGAGAAACTCCAAGCCTAAGCTTTCACATTTTTTGACTTTTACCATGGACGAGTTTGTGGAATAATCCGCAAACTCGTTGGGTGTATATAAGATATGACACAAAAGCGCGTAGTTATCACAGGCTTAGGTTTGGTCACACCATTAGGTAATGATGTGGCCACCACTTGGCACAACTTACTCTTGGGCAAAAGCGGGGCAGGAGCAATCACCCATTTTGATGCTAGTAAATTTAAAACCCACTTCGCATGCGAAGTAAAGGATTTAGACCTGTCAGCCCTTCTTGACACAAAAGAGTTGCGACGCTACGATCGTTATATACATTATGCTATCAAATCAGCAGAAGAGGCGATTCTAGATGCGAAAATAAAAATTGAGAATGAAGATCCTCTCCGATGTGGAGTCATCTATGGCAGCGGAATGGGAGGCGTAAATGCGTTGGATGTGAATATCGGAAATTTTGGTGCGGGAGATGGAACACCTCGCTATAGTCCCTTCTTTATTCCAATGATCATCACCAATATGGCGGCAGGTATGCTAGCTATACGATATGGTTTTAAAGGAGTAAATTATGCAACCACATCTGCCTGTGCATCCTCATCACACGCTATTGCAAATGCGTGTTATCAAATTCGTATGGGATTGGCAGATATCATCCTTACAGGTGGAAGTGAAGCTGCAGTTGAGCCCTGTGGAATTGGAGGCTTTAACGCTCTACATGCTCTCTCTACTCGCAATGACGCTCCTCTAACAGCTTCTCGCCCATTTTCTGCGTCACGCGATGGGTTTGTACTTGGCGAAGGCGCAGG